>OGEI01000015.1_pt1 | contig 148812 bp, 126 predicted proteins | sample 1570631 | NCBI WGS metagenome assembly OGEI01 (sample SAMEA2582139, study PRJEB24529) | metagenome | biome: Human gut stool | place: China | collected 2011
AATCTGATTAATCATAAATGAGGGGCAAAATACCTTTTGACCCTCATATCATTATATGTATAAAACAGCAGAGCCTGCAATCATATGGATTGGCTGGACAGGGGCGGGTGCTGTGTGTATTAAAATGCGTACAAGTCTATTGCTTAATAAGTTAAAGTGTGTTACAATTTTAACAAACTTAACAGAGATATAGAATAATGTACGGAACAATTAAAACAATAGCTATGAACGGAGGGAAACTTATGAGCAAATGGGTTTACAGATTTTCAGAAGGCGATGCTTCAATGAGGGCATTATTAGGAGGAAAGGGAGCTAATCTGGCAGAGATGACAGGGCTTGGTATGCCGATACCACAGGGCTTTACTGTTACTACAGAGGCTTGTACCAACTACTATGATAATGACCAGACAATATCAGAGGAGATACAGGGTCAGATATTTGAGGCACTTGCATGGTTAGAGGAGTACAATGGCAAGAAGTTCGGAGATAACAGCGACCCGCTTCTTGTATCAGTAAGGTCAGGTGCAAGGGCATCTATGCCGGGTATGATGGATACAATACTTAACCTTGGACTTAATGATGTTGCAGTTGAAGGTTTTGCCGCTAAGACAGGCAATCCACGATTTGCATATGACTCATATAGAAGATTTATCCAGATGTTTTCAGACGTAGTTATGGAAGTATCAAAGTCTGAATTTGAAAAGATTATAGACGAAGTAAAGGCTGCTAAGGGCGTTAAGTATGATACAGAGCTTACAGCAGAGGATATGAAGGAGCTTATCACAAGATTTAAGGCTTTCTATAAGGAGTCAAAGGGTGAAGAGTTCCCACAGGACCCTAAGGTACAGCTTATGGAGGCTGTAAAGGCGGTATTCCGTTCATGGAATAACCCAAGAGCCATTGTATACAGAAGAATGAACGATATTCCGGGAAGCTGGGGAACAGCAGTTAATGTACAGACAATGGTATTTGGTAATAAGGGCGAAACATCAGGAACAGGTGTTGCATTTACAAGAAATCCATCAACCGGTGCAAAGGGAATATATGGCGAATATCTTATCAATGCACAGGGCGAGGATGTAGTTGCAGGTGTACGTACACCACAGCCTATCACACAGCTTGAAAAGGACCTTCCAGAGTGCTATGCAGAGTTTATGGACCTTGCCATGAAGCTTGAAAAGCATTATAAAGATATGCAGGATATGGAGTTTACTATTGAAGAAGGAAAGCTTTACTTCTTACAGACACGTAATGGTAAGAGAACAGCACAGGCAGCTATACAGATAGCATGTGACCTTGTTGATGAGGGTATGATTACTCCACAGGAAGCTGTTATGAGAATAGATGCGAAGTCGCTTGACCAGTTACTCCATCCTATGTTTGATGCAGAGGCACTTAAGAGCGGCGAGGTGATAGGAGAAGCACTTCCAGCATCTCCGGGTGCGGCAGCAGGTAAAGTTGTATTTACAGCCGATGAAGCCAAGGAGCTTGGTAAGGGTGGCAAAGGTGAGAGAGTTATTCTTGTAAGACTTGAAACATCACCTGAGGATATAGAAGGTATGCACGCTGCACAGGGCATACTTACAGTGCGTGGCGGTATGACATCACATGCAGCCGTTGTTGCAAGAGGTATGGGTACATGCTGTGTATCTGGCTGCGGTGCTATCAATATAGATGAAGAAGCAAAGGTATTTACACTTGGTGGATATACATTCAGGGAGGGAGATTACATTTCTCTGGATGGTTCAACAGGTAAGATATATAAAGGTGATATAAAGACAGTTGCAGCAACTATAAGTGGCAACTTTGAGAGACTTATGGGCTGGGCTGATGAATATAGAAAGCTTGGTGTAAGAACTAATGCAGATACTCCGGCAGATACAAAGAAAGCGGTTGAGTTAGGTGCAGAAGGTATAGGACTTTGCAGAACAGAGCATATGTTCTTTGGCGAGGACAGAATTCCTAAGTTCAGAAGAATGATACTTTCTGATACAGTAGAGCAGAGGGTTGAGGCGCTTAAGCCTATCGGAGAATTCCAGAAGGCTGACTTTAAGGCGATGTATGAAGCTCTTGAAGGAAGACCAATGACTGTAAGATATCTTGACCCACCTCTTCATGAATTTGTGCCTACAGATGAAGAAGATATAAAGGCACTTGCCGAGGATATGGGAATTACTGTTGAGGAAGTTAAAGCTAAGTGCGATGCACTTCATGAATTTAATCCAATGATGGGACATAGGGGATGCCGTCTTTCAGTAACTTATCCAGAAATAGCTAAAATGCAGACAAGAGCTGTCATGGAGGCTGCCATAGAAGTATCAAGGGAGAAAGGTTACACTATCACTCCTGAGATTATGATACCTCTTGTTGGTGAGAAGAAAGAGTTAAAGTATGTTAAAGATATTGTTATAGAGGAAGCAGAAGCTGTCAAGAAAGAGATGAATTCAGAAATCAAGTATAAGATAGGTACTATGATAGAAATTCCAAGAGCTGCCCTTCTTGCAAATGAAGTGGCAGAGGAGGCAGAGTTCTTCTCATTTGGTACGAATGACCTTACACAGATGACATTTGGTTTCTCAAGAGATGATGCAGGAAAGTTCCTTGACTCATACTATAAGAGTATGATATATGAGTCAGACCCATTTGCAAGACTTGACCAGAATGGTGTCGGACAGCTTGTTAAGATGGCAGTTGAAAAGGGACACAAGACACGTCCAGAGCTTAAGTGCGGTATATGTGGTGAGCATGGTGGCGACCCATCAAGTATAGAGTTCTGCCACAAGGCTGGACTTGACTATGTAAGCTGCTCTCCATTCAGAGTACCTATAGCAAGACTTGCCGCTGCGCAGGCTGCATTATCTAATCCAGACATTGATAAGGAAGGTAAGGATGATGGAATAGCTGCTGATATTGATGTGGAAGAGATAAAGGAGAAAGCTAAGAAAGCAGCAACTGAGGCAGCTAAGGTTGGCAAGGAAGTTGCTAAAGAGGCTTCACGTATAGGCAAGGAAGCAGCCAAAGTAGGCAAAGAGGTTGCCAAAGCCGGAGTCGCAGGAATAAAGGCTGGGGTGGCTGAGGCTAAGAAGGCTTATAATGAGAATAAGAAGTAAAAGCTGAATATATATTGTGTTGACGAACGGACGACGTAATAAGGCTACAAGCAGCAGTGTATACATCACCGAGTATATACCGTTGCTTGTAGCTTTATTACGTCTGACAGTGACGGTATTTTAATTGTAATGTATAAATATTTGGTTCTTTGTCAAAGGGGGGAAGGTTTAGAACTAAATGCTTTGAATATGCAGATATAAGTAAATATAATATTTTGCCAGAGGTCAGACATAAGATACGGGGTGGCTGCGTGGAATAATGCGAAGGGCACACTTGAAAGCCGGATGTGTTAGTTCTTATACTTTCCTGAAGTATCCAGATAGGAGGGTACAAGGATGTACCCGACAGCGAAGCCGCGACAGGACGGCGCGTCTGAGCGGTATCGTCCGTGTACAATATCTATATGGAAAGTATTAGAAATAACCAGCCGGTTTTCTGGTGTCCGAAGCTATATTCCATGCAGCTACCCCGTATCTTATGTCGTCCGTTTGTACAGTTAGACAATTAGACCTTTATCTGAATTATACAAGCATAACATATCATACATTTTACTTCATATCCAGCAGCCCAATCAAAGTAGCCTTATCATTTAACTTAGGATTTTCGATAACTATATCCAGCAGGTAGTTAAGCGTACTTCCAATCTGTGTACCTTTAAGACCATATTCGATAAGGTCAAGACCTGTGATGTCAAGGTCTTTGATAGTAAAGCAGTCGCCGCGGGAAAGAATTTCATCCGCCATGCGCTTAAGTGTCACAAGGTGGTTGTATCTGGCTGGGTTGCTTATAAATGTTACTTCCTCGCTTGCTTTGACGAAAGCAAAGTCATACTTTATGACAAGTTCAAATATATCACGTCCGCACTTATGAAGTGCCTCTCTTATAGCCGGTTCGGTTTCTTCGATATTATCCTTGGAAAAAGTAAGTATCTTAACAACAGTTTCTATAGTCTTATTATCCATTCTAAGGTGACGGAGTGTGTCTTCTGCCTGTGCAGGAGTGCCGTTTGAAAGGCAGGCTGTAAGTCTTAGAGGAAGCTCCTTTTCGGAATACTTACATGTAAGAAGTATCCTTTTTGACTGCCGTTTGGTAAAGCTGTCGTGCAGCTGTGGAAGAATATCTTTAAAAAGATTAGTTGTGCCGTATAATCTGCAGAAGTCAGGATTATCAGACATAAGAGTTTTCTTAAGCTCGACACATACACGCTCCATGCTGACCTTCTGTATGTTGGCACTCAGCTTTTCAATAGCCTTGTAAGTATTGTCTTCTATAGTAAATCCAAGCTGCGCAGAAAAACGGATTGCACGCATCATTCTGAGAGCATCCTCTGTGAAACGTTCCTCTGGTCTGCCGACACATCTTATAACTTTGTTGTTAATGTCATCAATTCCGCCGTATTCATCGACAAGACCGGTGCGTTCATTGTAAGCCATAGCATTTATGGTAAAATCACGTCTGCAAAGGTCGTCAGTAAGACGGTCGGAGAACTCGACAGAGGATGGATGCCTTCCGTCAAGATAGTCCCCGTCTATTCGGTATGTAGTGACCTCGTAGCCGGTTGAGTGAAGTATAACTGTGACAGTTCCGTGCTGTATGCCGGTGTCAATGGTCTTTGTAAAGTAAGACTTGACTTCTTCTGGAAGTGCATTGGTTGTGATATCCCAGTCGTTAGGGGTAACACCCATGATAGTGTCACGTACACATCCGCCTACAGCGTAAGCCTGATGTCCGTTTTTTTCAATAGTGTTTATTATAAATGAAACATCTTCCGGCAGGTCTATTTTAAAATCCTTTGTCAGAGGAGAAGCCTGTGTGTCAGACATTTCTGATAATATATCGCTCATACAATCTCCAATCCTGTGTAGTAAATAAGTACACATAACGGTAAGTAAAATTTATTTTATCATTCTATCAAAAAAATGTATTAACGTCCAGTGAGGCTCATGGTGGAAATTATAGTGTGGACATGCATTTTTAAAGAATTTAGAACATATGATAAGTAGGATTAATTGGAGGTTTAGGTCTGTGAATGAAAAATCGGAAAAGGTATTAGAACAGTATGATATAGGAATAAGAAGAATGACAAGGGGACGCGGGGGTATTATCCTGTCGACAGATAAGGGATATAAGCTTTTTATCCAGTGCGAAAAGGCGGACAAATATTATGAGAGGGAGAACAGGATAACAAGTCTGTTAAGCAAAGTGGGGTATAGCTGCACAGATACTTATATGCGAAATAATGAGGGTGGACTTATATCGGAGGATGAGGATGGAAGAAAGTATATACTTAAGAACTGGTACGATGCGAAGGAGAGCAGCGTAAGGGATGAGGATGATATGTGCAGGGCGGTAGTAGCAATGGCTTATATGCATATGGCACTTAGGCAGATTACGCCGGAGATGTTGTATGCGGATAATGAAGCTTCGCAGGGTGCAGGTATTATATACACAGGAAATGGTGTATATACAAAAGATAATAAAAATACAGACAATAATGCAAATTATAATGCAAATATAAAAGACAGCGAAAATATTAAAGATAATGACTACCCTGATAATAGAAATGGCCAAGATATTAGGGATAATAACTATACAGACAGTATAAGAAATAATAAAAATATGGAAGACAATGATTATATAGACAATATAAGAAACAATAAAAACAGCCAGAATAATAATATATCAAACAATATATATACAAAAAACAATCCTGCTAAAACAAAACTGGGAAAGCCCTCAGAGCTTGCCGCCTGCCAGAAAAAGAAAGAAACTGAACTGAGGGGTGTGTATGCAAAGCACACAAGGGAGTTAAAGAAGGCTTATAATTATCTTAAGCAGAAAAAGAGCAGACAGTTGTTTGAGCAAATGGCATATAAGAATATTGAAGCATTTTATGAAGAGGCGTGCAGGGCGTGTGAAAGGCTTATGAGCTCTACATTTAATGAAAGGCTTGAAAGAGCAGCACAGAGTATGGAACTGTCACACGGAAGCTATACATATCATAATGTGCTGGTTGACGGGAAGGACACATTTGTTGTGAACTTTGACAGGTATAAGAATGAATGTCAGATTAATGACCTGTATCAGTTTATAAGAAAAGTTATGGAAAAGTATAACTGGGAGAGCCGTGTGTTTTACAGGCTTGTGGATGAGTATGACAGAATATGTCCACTTAGCGATGAGGAGATGGAGCTGCTTATGGTACTGCTTTCGTATCCTGAAAAGTTCTGGAAGATAATCAATCAGTACATCAATGCAAACAAGTCGTGGATACCTGATAAAAATGTGGAGAAATTAAGGAAAGTCATAGACCAGAATTCAAGAAAAAGAGAACTGATTGATAAAATATGCTGTGTGTGGTAGAATTCAGCTAGGTATATCATATTTTGATGCAGGTGTCAGAGGTATAAAGAGCCGTTTCTACTGATAGAAAAGGCTTTTTGTATGGGGTATGCCAGACACCGGATACATCACAATATAGTTAAAAACATAACATACTTCAGAGTATTTATCAGGATTGTTAACAGGTAATTAAGATGGATAATATATATATAAAAATGAATAATGTACGTATGAATATGCGTAAAAGATACAGCCTTTATGACAGGACTGTTAAAAGGATGGCAGCACTTATGCTTGCTGCCATTGTTGTTGTATGCGGCAGTGGATGTGCATCTTCTGACACGGGTGGAACAGTTATACCGGGAAGTGCCATAACACCAGCGCCAAAGCAGGGCAATATATCAGATATAAGCGGTAATGATAATGACAGGACACTTGTCGGTATGCTTGTATCGGTTGATACTAACCTTAAGAATATGTATTTTATTGATGTGGAGTCGGGAACTGAGTATTCTGTGATATACACGGGAGCGACAGATATACAGGATGCATATGGCAAGATAAAGGCGGCGGCAGTTATGGAGCCGGGTGAGATATATGATGTGTATTGCAGCAAGACAGGCAAGGCGCTAAAGATATATGGTTCTAAGGATGCGTGGGAGCGTAATGACGTATCAGATATAACATTTGATGATACAAAAAAGAGTGTTACATTAGGTCAGACAGAGCTTACATATACGAATTATCTTCAGGTAACATCAGGTGACAGTAAGATAAGTATTGCTCAGATTGTCAAGGAGGACACGCTTACTTTAAGAGGCATAGGAAATAAGCTGTATTCAATAGATGTTGCGAATGGACACGGATATCTTGAGCTTACAGGGATAGAAGCATTTGTAGGAGGATATATCACGCTTGGCAGCAGGCTGTTCCACAAGGTGACTGACAATATGATGGTGACAGCGCCAGTAGGTACGTATGATGTGGAAATCCAGAACGGAGATACAAGGGCGACAAAGAAGGTTACAATAAGAAAGGATGACACAACTGTGCTTGACTTTTCTGAGTACATTATCCCAGCGACAAAGAAGGGAACTGTCAACTTCTCTGTAACACCGACAAGCGCTATTATGACGATTGATGGAAGTGAAGTGGATTATTCAAGTCCGGTGAGCCTCAGCTATGGAACACATACGCTTACACTTCAGGCTAACCACTACACTACTTATACAGAAACATTTGTTGTTAATTCAGACTATAAGACGATGGTTATAGATATGACGGCGACAAGCACTACAAGTACGTCATCAAGCACGACTAAGACGACAGCGGCAAGTCTTACAGACGGATATAATGTCAAGATAACTGCGCCGGAGGGGGCAGCACTGTATGTTGACAGTGTATACATAGGCATTATTCCCTGCACATTCAGTAAGACAAGCGGTAACAAGACGATTACGCTGTCACAGAATGGATATAATAATGTAAGCTACACGGTGTCTATTCCTAATACAGCAGGTGATATGACATATTCATTCCCTGCGATGACAAAGACATCATCAACAACAGAACCGACTGCTACAACGCCTACAGCGGCAGAGCCAACGGCAGCTAATGCCACAACAGCAGGTTCTAAGTAGTACATTAACTATCAATTTAAGAAACAATGTAGTTGGATAAGATATGTATAGAAAAGAGGTATCAGGTTAATAATGACAAAAAGGATGAATATACCATTTTCACCACCAGATATGACAGAGAGAGAAGTAGAGGCGGTTGGTGAAGTACTAAGGTCAGGCTGGATAACAACAGGTCCAAAGACTAAAGAGCTTGAGAGACAGATGGCAGAATTCACACACACTAAGAGAGGTGCGTGCCTTAATTCGGCAACTGCCTGTATGGAAACAGCATTAAGACTTTTTAAGATAGGTGCAGGGGATGAGGTTATTGTTCCTGCATATACTTACACAGCCTCAGCAAGTGTAGTGTGCCACGTAGGTGCAACGCTTAAGCTGATAGACGTTAAGAAGGGAACATATGAGCTTGATTATGATGCACTTGAGGCAGCCATAACGGAGAAGACAAAGGCTGTAATACCTGTGGATATTGCTGGTGTTATGGTCGATTATGACAGAATAAGAAAGATTGTGGAGAGCAAAAGGCACCTTTTTAAGCCTGCATCAGAGTATCAGGAGGCACTTGGAAGAGTACTTATACTTGCCGACTCAGCACACGGATATGGTGCGAGCCGTCAAGGACTTATGAGTGGTGAATGTGCTGACTTTACATCATTTTCATTCCACGCTGTCAAGAACTTTACTACTGGCGAGGGTGGCGGTCTTGTGTGGAGAGAGCTTCCCGGAATAGATGACGAGGATATATATAAGAATATTATGCTTATGTCACTTCACGGACAGTCTAAGGATGCACTTGCCAAGACTAAGCTTGGTGCGTGGGAGTATGATATCGTTGCACCGCTTTATAAGTGCAATATGACAGATATTATGGCAGCTATAGGACTTGTCCAGATGGAAAGATATCCGGGTCTGCTTGCAAGAAGAAGACAGATAATTGGTATGTATAATGATGGTATTAAGGCAGATGATGTAGAGTACTTAGAGCATTACACAGATGTGTATACATCAAGCGGACATCTTTATCTTGTAAGGCTCTTAGGAAAGGACAGCGATGTAAGAAATGCATTTATAACAAAGATGGCTGAGAACGGAATAGCCACCAATGTACATTTTAAGCCGCTTCCTATGCATACAGCATATAAGGAGTTAGGCTTTGATATAGCGGATTATCCTAATTCATACGAAATGTATCACAATGAGGTTACACTTCCACTGCACACTAATCTTACAGATGAGCAGGTTGAATATGTGATAGAGAACTTTAACAACATTAAAAAGACTGTATAGTTTCTGTGATGAGGGTGTCACAGGAGAAATGGAGATGGGTATGCAGCTTAGAAGATGGAATTCACTTCCTGATGTTATGAAAACAAAGGAAGTCAGAAAGTACTACAATATTATAAAAAGACGTCAGGGTTCACTTAAGTTAAAAAGAGTATTTGATGTGGTAGTAGCATCAATTATGCTTATATTTCTTGCAATTCCAATGCTTGTCATAGCAGTATGCATAAAGCTTGATTCAAGAGGACCTGTATTTTTCAGGCAGGAAAGAGTCACACAGTATGGAAGGATATTTAAGATATATAAGTTCCGTACTATGGTTGTTGATGCGCCAAAGCTTGGAGCTTCGGTAACAGTGGATAATGACAGCAGGATAACAAGGGTAGGACGTGTGTTAAGAAAGATAAGGGCTGATGAGTTTCCACAGCTTTTTAATATTCTTAACGGAGATATGACACTGGTAGGTACAAGACCGGAGGTTCCGGAGTATGTTAAAAAATATACAAAGGAAATGTATGCAACACTTCTGTTGCCGGCAGGACTTACATCAAGGACAAGCATAGCTTATAAAGATGAGGACAAGATATTAGCAGGAGCTGATAATCCGGCAGAGGCGTATGTCAATGAAGTGCTTCCTGCCAAGATGATGTATAATCTTGAGGCTTTAAAGAAGTTCGGTTTTAAGGAGGACTGCAGGGTATTGTGGGATACATTTGCATCAGTAGTTGGTAATGACAGACTTTCTGTTACACGAAGGACAGGAAGGAAAAGATAGTACTGATATGCGCAGTGTGTGAGTATGGCTGTGCAAGAAGGGAATAACGAGAGATGGATAAGTTGTTTATAACTATGTGTGTGATTGCATACAATGAAGGAAACAGCATCGGGGGTATACTTGAGTGTATAAACCAGCAGGATTATGAACATGAGCATATGGAAGTCGTTTTAGTAGATGGAATGTCAACAGATAATACAAAGTCTGTTATGCTTGAGTTTGCAGAGAAAAACGAAGGAAACTTTCAGAGGATAGTTGTGCTTGATAATCCAAAGAAGACACTTCCAAGCGGATGGAATGTTGCTTTAAGAGAATATAAGGGCGATGCAATCATAAAGGTGGATGCGCATGCAGTTATACCACAGGATTTTGTAAGTAAAAATGTGGCTGTCCTTAATACAGGAGAGTACATCTGTGGCGGACAAAGACCTAACATAATAGATAAACCAACACCATTTAAGGAAACACTGCTGCTTGCGGAGAGCAGTATGTTTGGTTCAAGCATAGCCGATTACAGGAACAATCCGGGAAGGACTTATGTAAAGTCACTGTTTCATGCGGCATACAGAAGAGAAGTGTTTGATAAGGTCGGCTTTTTTAACGAAGACCTTGTAAGAACAGAGGACAATGAGATACATTACAGAATGAGAGAGGCTGGGTATAAGCTCTGCTTTGACCCGGATATTATATCGTACCAGTATACAAGAAGCAGCCTTAAGGCAATGCTTAAGCAGAAGTATGCCAATGGCTTCTGGATAGGAAAGACAAGCAGGGTATGTCCTAAGTGTCTTAGCATATATCACTTTGTGCCATTTGCATTTGTGAGTGCTATTATAGCCTCGCTGCTTGCGATAGCAGGACTGGGAAGTGCTGACAGCCTGTTTGATAAATGCACAGAAAGAACTGGCAGGAAAAGATATGACAGAGGCGTTAGAAAGAAGCTTAAGAATATAGTGGTTACACTTACTATAGTTATGTGGGCGCTGTATGGAACGCTTGCGTGTACTATGGCGGCTGTATCGTCTATAAAGGCTGGCAGTAAGAGAAATATAACGAATATCCTGCTTCCTGTATTATTCCTTATGCTGCATATAAGCTATGGGGCAGGAACGATTATGGGACTTATGGATAAGCAGGGAAGAGGTTAGTTATGGGAGAAACAAGAAAAGATAAACTTCAGCTTATTGTAAGACGATTTTTTCTTATAATTACTGATATTATCCTTATCAATGGCAGTGTTATACTTTCGCTTGTTATGCGATTTAATGTTGATATTGCAGCGATTGAGCCGCAGTATATAGAGAGCTTTAAGGATACATGGATTCCTTTTACGGTAATAACACTTATTATATTCTGGTGTTTCAGGATGTATCACAGTCTGTGGCAGTATGCAAGTATAGCAGAGCTGTATAAGATAGTTGAGGCGTGTATAGTGGCAGAGGGCATGCATATATGCCTTACAGCAGTTATGGGAGAAATGCTTCCAAGAGCCTGTTACTTTATGACAGGAGTGTTCCTTCTTGTGTCAATGTGCGCAAGCCGTTTTATGTACAGAATGTTAAGAACACTTATCCAGCAGTACAGACACACATCAGAACAGGTTAAGATAATGATAATAGGTGCCGGAGAGGCAGCTAATGTCCTTATGAGAGAGATAGCCAACTCAAGATACCTTGATAATTCAAAGGTTGTCTGTATTATTGATGATGATGCTAAGAAGGTTGGAAAGTATATAAGAGGCGTAAAGATAGTTGGTAACAGAGATCAGATAAAAGAATATGCAAGATACTATGATATAGATGAGATTATATTTGCAATTCCGTCAGCCTCACAGGATACCAAAAGAGAAATACTTAACATCTGTAAGGAAACTAACTGTAACTTAAAGATTATACCGGGCGTATACCAGATGATGGACGGCGAGATTAATGTTCAGGACATCAGAAATGTAGACGTGGACGACCTTTTAGGAAGAGACCCTATAAATGTTGATACAGAGTCGATATTAGGTTATGTGTCAGGAAAGACAGTGCTTGTAACAGGCGGCGGCGGTTCTATAGGTTCAGAGCTTTGCAGGCAGCTTGCAGGACATAATCCAAAGTGTCTTATTATATTTGATATATATGAAAACAGTGCTTATGATATACAGCAGGAATTAAAGATGAACTGTCCGGAGGCCAATGTAGTCACTCTTATAGGTTCAATAAGAAACACTACAAGGTTAGAGTGGGTATTTTCACACTACAGACCTGATATAGTATATCATGCGGCAGCGCATAAGCACGTACCTCTTATGGAGGACAGCCCTAATGAGGCAGTGAAGAATAATGTTGCAGGTACATGGAATCTTGCACGTATGGCGGATAAGTATGGCACAAAGAGGTTCGTTATGATAAGTACGGACAAGGCTGTTAATCCAACGAATATCATGGGTGCGACAAAGCGTATATGTGAGATGATTATCCAGTATTATAACGGCATATCACAGACAGAGTTTGTTGCGGTAAGATTTGGTAATGTTCTTGGAAGTAACGGTTCGGTTATACCACTTTTTAAGAAGCAGATAGCAGCAGGCGGTCCTGTTACAGTCACACATCCTGATATCATAAGGTACTTTATGACTATACCTGAGGCGGTATCGCTTGTTATACAGGCTGGAGCTTATGCCAAAGGTGGTGAGATATTCATCCTTGATATGGGCGACCCTGTAAAGATAGATGACCTTGCAAAGAACCTTATACGTCTTTCAGGTTATACATTAGGCGTTGATATGGAGATTAAGTATACAGGCTTAAGACAGGGTGAGAAGCTGTATGAAGAGCTTCTTATGGCGGAGGAAGGACTTCAGGATACAGAAAATAAGCTTATTCATATAGGTAAGCCGATAGAATTTGAGAAGAAGGACTTTGAAAAGAAGCTTGAGATACTTAAGGAAACTGCATATGATGAGGATGCGGCTGCAATAAAGGCTCTTGTTAAAGAGTTTGTTCCAACATATAAGCCGGATGTACGAAAGTAATCTTTGACAGTAAACAAAAGTAAGCGGTTGTGAAGCACGAATCGGGGGCTATTATGAAGTATATTATTGATGGAAGATTTTTATACGGACAGGTTCTGGGAGTTCAGAGATACGCAAGAGAAATAACACAAAAGCTTGATGGTATGGTAAAGGACAAGCCATATGACGTTGAGATAGCAGTTCCAGAGATAGATTCTGAGGGAACTTCGGCAGAGATTAACAGTTACAAGACTAAGTATGATAACATAAAGATAGTGATACTAAAAGGCAGGGCAGGAAGAAAGTGGGAGCAGCTCACATTCCAGCGCTATGTAGACAGGCAGAAGGCAAAACCTGTGTATCTGTGCAATGAGGTGTCACTTTTTATGAAAAATGGAATAGTTACAGTACACGATATTGCATTTAAGACCCATCCGGGCTTTTTTACGGAGCCTGGTGACTGGCATGAAATACTGTTCAGAAAGCTTATGTATGATAAAGCATTTAAAAAGGCTGATGCCATAATGACAGTAAGTGAGTATTCAAAGAATGAGATACTTGGCAACTACAGGCTTAAGAATAAGGATATAGTCGTTGCCGGAAACGGATGGCAGCATTTTAATATAGATTATGTGGATGAAGGCATATTTGACAGATATGCATCAAGGATAAAGAGGGGTAAGTATTACTTCTATCTTGCTTCTCTTGCGCCTAACAAAAATCTCCGCTGGATACTTGAAAATGCAAGACGGCACCCGGAGGTTACATATGTTGTTGCAGGACGTGCATTAGGCGATAAGTCCGGCATAGAAAAAATGCCTAACATAGTGCTTGTCGGTTATGCAAAGGATGCAGAGGCAAGGGCACTTATGAAGTACTGTAAGGCATTTATATTTCCATCAACATATGAAGGCTTTGGTATTCCTCCTATGGAGGCGCTGTGTATGGGAGCGCGCATAGTGCTTGGCGACATACCGGTGTTACATGAGATATATGGGACTTCTGCGCTGTATATCAACTGTAATAAGCCAGAGGTCAATCTTGACGAGCTTCTTGATAACAGTGATGCAGTAAAGGAAAAAGAGGCAGCTAAAGCTGTGCTTGGAAAGTATTCATGGGAAAAAACGGCAGGAGAGCTTGTGAAGCTGTTTGACAGATATGCAGGCTGATAAGTGCAGGTGTGTAGTATATAGAAGCAGAGGAGCGGTATGAAGGTAGCGATTGATGCAAGGACACTTGGCAGCAGACCGAGTGGTGTTGGAATGTATCTTAATGACTTTCTTAAGCAGCTTATAAAGTATAAGGACATAGAGTTTGTGCTTATATCAGATGTGGCGGAGAGTGAGTATATAAAGTCATTTAAGAATAAAGGCATAGAAGTGTATACACAGGGCAAAAAGGTATATAAAAGTGCTGGTGTGTATTCTTATTTTTCATTTGTAAAAAAACAGCTTGATATTATAAAGCCAGATATATTCTGGGAGGTAAATACCATAATTCCTATAGACTTAAAAGGAAATTACAGGACTATGATAACCATACACGATATGTTTCCTATAGAATATGTGGAATACTTTGGAAGAGTGTATAATCTGTACTTTAAGCACAATCTTAAAAAGACACTTAAGCATACAGATATGATTCTTTATAATTCAGAGCAGACAAAGCGCACGACAGAAAAATATTTTCCGGAGGCTAAGCAGATAAAGAATGTCAATGCCTATATAATATCCAATCCTGTTAAGAAAAAATGGGTTAATACGGATGGAGATTATTTCCTTTATATTGGCAATATGGAAAAGCGTAAGGGAGTTGACCTGCTTATAAAGGGATATCTTAAGTATAAAGAATCAGGTGGAACAAAGAAGCTTATACTTGGTGGAAAGATGCAGGAGGAGGATATTAATTCCCTTGTTGAGAGTGCAATGGCTAAGGATAAGGATATATCTTATCTTGATTATGTTTCACACGATAAAAAGCATGAACTGTATGCAGGAATGTCAGCTTTCGTATTTCCGTCAAAGGCGGAGGGCTTCGGTATGCCTGTCATAGAGGTTATGAGGTTTAACAAGCCTATAATAGCAAGCAACCTGCCTATATTTGATGAGATAACAGATGGTAATATCAATACATTTGACTTAAGGTGCAGTGAGCAGGAGCAGATAGAGAACCTTGCGCGCATTATGTCTGATTATAATGCAAATGTGGATGAAACAGCCTATGATGAGGTTGTACACCGCTACGAGCCAGAAAGACTGGGAAAGATAGTATATGATTTTATAAAAACGGAGGATTAATTATGAAGGTATTAGTTACAGGTGTTTCAGGACAGCTGGGACATGATGTGATGAATGAACTTGCAAAGAGAGGATACACAGGAGTAGGAAGCGACATAGCACCAGAGTACAGCGGTGTTGATGATAATACTGCCGTTGTTAATATGGAATATGTCCAGATGGATATTACAGATGAAAAGGCAGTTGATGAGATTATAACACGCGTTAATCCGGATGTTATAGTACACTGTGCTGCGTGGACTGCGGTTGATATGGCAGAGGATGATGACAAGGTTGAGAAGGTGCGTGCAGTCAATGCCGGAGGTACAAGAAATATTGCAAAGGCCGCTAAGAAGCTTGACTGCAAGATGGTATATATAAGTACTGATTATGTGTTTGACGGACAGGGCGAGAAGCCTTGGGAGCCGGACTGTAAGGATTATAAGCCGCTTAATGTATATGGACAGACTAAGCTTGAAGGAGAATTAGCTGTATCAGAGCTTCTTGATAAGTACTTTATAGTAAGAATAGCGTGGGTATTCGGTGTCAATGGCAAGAACTTCATAAAGACTATGATTAATGTGGGTAAGACTCACGATACAGTAAGAGTTGTCAACGACCAGATAGGAACACCAACTTATACACTTGATTTATCGGTTCTTCTTGTTGATATGATAGAAACTGACAAGTACGGATATTATCACGCAACTAACGAGGGTGGATATATATCATGGTATGACTTTACACTCGAGATATATAAGCAGGCAGGACTTGATACTAAGGTTATTCCTGTGACAACAAAAGAGTATGGTCTTTCTAAGGCAGCAAGACCATTTAATTCAAGACTTGATAAGAGTAAGCTTGTAAAGAACGGTTTTACCCCTCTTCCAACATGGCAGGATGCAACGAGAAGATATGTAGAGCTTCTTAAAAAGGAAGTATAATCTTGTAGAAATGGAGAATGTATGAAAGAGAAAATATCTGATAAGCTGGGCAGACTGACTACCAAAGAAAACAGGAAACTTGCATGTGATGTGTTTGTAATCCTTCTTGTTTCCAAACTGTTCTATATATTTATAGGCTGTGTTACCAACTCAGCATTTGGCAATAATATAACCTTTGCCAAGATGTTTCTTGGTGGTGATGCAGACTGGTACATAAAGATAGCAGAGAATGGCTACAGCCTTGTCGAGAGCATAAAAGCAGGGGATGGACAGGCTAACTGGGCGTTCTTCCCGCTGTTTCCGGTACTTATAAGATGGTTTAAGTATATATTCTTTTTTCTTAACTACCAGCAGGCAGGAATATTGTTAAGCTCTATATTTACATATGTGACAGGTCTGTATCTGGTAAAGACAGTAAGGCTGTATAAGCCGGGAAGATTAGGATATATAGCCGTAGTGCTTTTATATATGGGACCATACACTTTCTATCTTCACTGTGTTTATTCAGAAACTTTGTTTATGATGCTCATTGCAATATTCTTTTACTATCTGAAAAAAGAGAGCGATAAGGAGTGCAGCTACTGGATACCAGCCATAGCTGCGATGCTTGCAAGCTGTACAAGAATAGTCGGGGTTATACTTGTATTCCCACTGGTTGTAAGGATGTACCGTGACTCGTATAGCGGCAGGATAAGTATTAAGAAGTTCGGACTGTTTGTGCGTGACATACTGTGTACACCTGTAAGACTTCTTCAGATATTTATATGTCCGGCAGGAATATTTGTAAATATGCTGCACCTTTACTGGGTAAGCGGCGATGCGTGGGCATTCAGACACGTACAGGCTGCGTGGAGAGAAGATGGAGCAGGTTATATCGGCAATATGATATGGGACTTCTTTAATAATATATATGCGGAAAGATACTGGATTCCGCTTGTCGTTATCATGGCAATAGTTGTATACATATATATGCTTAAGAAGGGATACTATGAGGAGGTTGTATTTGCAGCCATAACCTTAGTTATTCCTTTAACAGGCGGTGTTATGTCAATGTGCCGTTTTATCGTTGGAAGCTATGTAATATTTATAGGTATATATGATTATCTTGCAGATAAGAAGGACATCAAGCTTTGTGCAACAGCGCTTGTTGTCGTTATGGAGGCGTTTCTTATATGGTTGTGGTTTACGGCTGGTGTCAACGCATTTACAGCTTAACGTAAAACCACAGGTGTTGATAAAAATGAGGATTATATATGAAGAATAAAAAGATAATTAATGGAATATGTTATGTTATTACGGCTGCACTTGCAGTATTTTATCTTGCTACTCTTGTATTAGGTCAGAAACGTGGGGTTTCCAGGGAGTACGACCTGTATTATGTTGACGATGAGCTGTCAAGATGGCCGGGAGAACACGGGCTTGACTACAGCTTTGGCGATGTTGACATATATGATACATCAAAGCTTGATGAGTATAAAAGGCTGTTAGAGGAGGAGAAGCTCTATGGCGACCCATCGTACCGTGATGAGAGCGATGAGGCAGATGATAAGGAGTCTGATAAGGATAAAGTCGAGTCTAACAGAGATTCAGCCATAGATAAGTATTTCCAGAAAATGCTTGCTGCACAGAGCAGTTATTCTCAGGATAATGCTGCTGATAAGGCAGGGGATACGGACACTGATACTGACAGCAGTGAAAAGACTGTCGACCTTCACATTCCATACAGATATAGTAAGGGCTTTTATTCACTGCACACAGGCATATATACAACAGACAGCAAGGAGGCTTCTCTTTACTATAGATTTACTGTAAATGTGCCATCGGATGTTGTGCTTGATGTATATGGTGCAAGTTATAATACTGCTACAAAGGTGTATGCCAATGATACTTATATAGGAACTATTGCGGCTTATGATGAGGCAGAGGAGGCTGTAACCTATCATAAGAATGAATATGGTGACAGAATAAGGGAAGATAAGGTAAATAATAACTGCAATGTGCTTACTATTCCTGTGAGCGCAATCGGTGAGGACGGACTTGTAAAGCTTACATTTGTTCCAGAGGAAACAGTAAATATATACAATTATATGAACAGTATCGGAAACGACAACTTTAAGAAGTACAAGGGTTTCAGGATAACATCGATAGAGATGAGATATTAGTGAGTTTGTGCTGCTTATATTAAAAATGCAAAAAAAGACTTGCAAAGAATGATTATATATGGTACACTTCAAAAAGTTTCGTTGGCAAATATATTTATGTATGTTTGCTTATGATAAATGGGTGGATTCCCGAGTGGCCAAAGGGGACAGACTGTAAATCTGCTGGCACTGCCTTCGAAGGTTCGAATCCTTCTCCGCCCATTCTACATAGCACAGACTTGCTGGCAGTAAAGCAATACTTAGGCTGCGCCAAGTATATGTTATGTATTAAAATACAAAAGAGCCGGTGTGGCGGAACTGGCAGACGCACAGGACTTAAAATCCTGCGGGACTTATACTCCCATACGGGTTCGATTCCCGTTGCCGGCACTATGTAAGAGCAGACCTTTCTTGAGTAAGAGGGGTCTGTTTTTTTAATATATATTTTTATTGTGGTGATGATTTTAATATGACAGGCATATAATCATTATAGAAGATTATGTATACCATAAAATTGCGGATATGGATATTATTCGGAATTGATGATTATGTGACAGTATCAGACCGCATCGTGCTTGATACATTTGCGGTATTAGTGTACAATTAACCTTTATAGATTTGATTAAAACATCAGATGGAATACTTTATCAACGGGGGATGATATATGTTAGAGCTTGATGGAATGTTGTCGATAGTTATGCCGGCGTACAATGAAGAGAAGCTTATATATTCAAGCATTATGAAAACGCTGGATATAGTCTCAGCATTTGTAAAAGATATAGAGATAGTCGCAGTAAACGATGGCAGCAGGGATAATACCAAAGCTGAGATTATAAGGGCACAGAAAGAAGATAAGAGAGTGCGGCTTGTAACTTCTGATAAAAACAGGGGCAAGGGCAATGCCATAATAGCCGGTGTGTCACAGGCAGAAGGCAGGTATATCGCTTTCGTGGATGCAGACCTTGAACTTAATCCATCACAGCTTGAAGGGTATCTTAAAAAGATGATTACCGATAATGTCGATGTCGTTATCGGCTGTAAGTTTCATAAGGACTCAAAGCTTAAGTATCCATTTAAGAGAAAAGTGATAAGTATGTGCTATTACATAATGCTGCTTGTGCTTTTCCACCTGAATGTAAAGGATACACAGACAGGGCTTAAGGTGTTTAAGGCGGAGGCTATAAAGCCAGTCGGACATCTTATAAGAACTTCCGGTTTTGCGTATGATATAGAGCTTTTAGTGGCAGTTCACAGAAGAGGCTTTAAGATAGCACAGATGCCCGTTGAGGTCGTGTTTGTGAGAGAACAGGGCTCTAAGAGAATAGGAATTAAGGATTGTATACAGGCATTTTTTGATACATGGGCAATATTTAACAGAGTGTACTTTAAGCATTACTATGATTGACTTATTATGAGAATAATTTATTTTATATTAATATAACACAAAGGTCAAAAGGTCAAAAAGCCGTTTATGCCTGCATAATAAGACTTTTGATTTTTTGACCATTATAAATGCGTATGAATTCCATATAACTGCATAAACTATATTTTGAAATATATAATAGATGTCTTACATAGATAAGATATCTATAGAATAATTAGCTGCTTATATGCGGAATGGAGAGTAGTTTATGGCAGGAAATATGAGAATTAACTGGAAAAGGCTGATACTGGCGCTGGTAGTGAGTCTGGGAGCAGGTGTGATATCATGGCTGCTGACGGGCAATTCCATGGAAATGTATGCAAATATCAAGAAGCCGCCGCTGTCACCACCGGGGCAGGTCTTTCCTATTGTGTGGACAATACTTTTTGTGCTTATGGGAATTGCATCCTATATCGTGTGCGAAACAAGGGATGACGACAGAATGGAAGCACTTATACTGTATGGTGTGCAGCTTTTTGTAAATGTAGGCTGGTCAGTCATATTCTTTGACTTTGGAGCCTTCTGGCTGGCGTTTTTCTGGCTTATGCTGTTGTGGGTGCTTATTATATTTACAGTGTGGAGATTTTTCCATGTCAATAAAGTGGCAGCATGGATGATGGTTCCATATCTTTTATGGGTCACATTTGCGGCATACCTTAATCTTGCAGTTGCTATAATTAATGTAAAGTAAGGGGCAAAAGGTCAGAAAACCATTCGTGCCTGAACGATAAGGCTTTTGACTTTTACATCATCCTGATAGGCTGATTTCCGTAATAACGTATGCGGAGGTCAGCTTTTGTTTATGCGTGTTTATATTTCGCAGGAAATTCAAAAAGAGTTAACATATTGTTAACAATTAGAGTTTTAATCGGTGATATAATCAGCTATACTTGTACGGTCATGGTGCATGAAAATGCGGTTGATTGTATATCAGAAGTATTAAGAAACTAAAGGAAACGAGGCGTGGTATGAAAAAGTTATGGCCACACATTAGAAGCGTAATATTTTTATGTGTTCTTGCCGCAGTTATATGCGTATGTGATTATTTGTTTGCGGAGAGTGGATACATAAGATTTATATTTAATCAGGTAAAGGCAGAAAATGCGGATACAGATACAGGTTATGATACGATAGTTCTTGGCGCATCGCACACAAGATGCAGTATAGATGTAAGTTATATGGATATTATGTCAGGTGCCAATGCATTTAATATGGGTATCCCTGGTGAGACGGTCGATGATATGTACTATGTCTTAAAGTCTGTATGTAAGGACAATAGGGTTAAGAAGGTTATTATAGATGTAGACTATTATTACTGGATGAACGGTCAGTCGCAGAACCATTTTTCGAGGTCTTTTATATACCAGCAGATAAGTGACCCTGCGCTTAAGGCGGAATATCTGTGGAAGAATAAGGAATACATAGATATAAGAAATGTGTTCTCAAGACGTCTTACTTGGAAATGTACGCTCGATAAGGCAAAGACTAATATAAAGCTTAAGAACACAGAGGCTTATAAGAATTATGATATGTCAGCAGGACTTGATGTGGACGGATACTTTGCGACAGCGGGCGGCCCTTATATGGGCAAAGGCTTCTGCTTCAGATATAAAATGAATGATGTTCCGGGCAATCCAGAGTATATTAAAACTATGAAAGGTAATGCCAATAAAGAGCTGGATGCGACAGTTATAGCACAGTTTGAACAGCTTGTCAGCTATTGCAGGGACAATGACATTGAAATAGTGTGCGTGGAGTCACCTATAACACCGGATGCATTCAGGGATGCTGAGGTTGATAAGGCAGTTACAAAGTTAAAGTCACTGTTTGACAGCTATGGAATAGCTTACTATGATTTCAATAAGACACTTATGTCAGTGCTTCCAAGAGATGACTCTTCATATGTTGATACGGAAGGCCATATGTATGGAGAGCTTGCAGAAAGCTACTCAGAGGTGCTTGCAGAGGTACTTGATAAGGCTGCAGCAGGTACTCTTAATGAGAGTGATTACTTCTACGACTCATACGAGAGCATGTATAACTCTATGGTTGCGGATTACGAGAATACCACAGGCTTAGAGTGGAAGTCTTATTGATGATGATAAAGAATGGAGAGTAATATGTCTTTTACAACATTTGAATTCTTCTTATTCGCACTCACTGCGTTAGTTGTATATTATATTATTCCTAAAAAGGTACGCTGGGTGTGGCTGCTCATACTCAGTTATATATATTATTTCTCATACCATGTCACAACGGTATGGATGATGATACTTACAACAGCGGTTACATACACTGGCGGAGTGCTGCTTGGAAGGCTCAACGGACTAAAGCCCGACAAGGATGCCGACAGAGAGGCAAAGAAAGCATTTAAGAAGGATATAACACACAGGAAAAAGAAAGTTGTTCTGTTAGTGATACTTCTTTCTTTCGGAGTGCTTGCAGTATGTAAGTACACTAACTTTATGATAGGCAACATAAATGGAATACTGGCTATGACAAAGGCAACAGGAAGACTGAGTGTTCTTAAGCTGACACTTCCTCTTGGAATATCATTTTATACATTCCAGTCTGTAAGCTATGTTGTTGATGTATACAGGGGAAAGCATGAGCCACAGAAGAACTTTTTTAAGTATGCACTGTTTGTATCGTTCTTTCCACAGCTCTTACAGGGACCTATAGGACGATATGAAAGACTGGGAAGCCAGTTGTATGAGGGACATTCCTATGACCTTCGTAATATACAGTTTGGCGTACAGAGAATACTCTGGGGCATGCTTAAGAAGATGGTGCTTGCCGACAGGGTAAATGCGGCAGTAACACTTATATTTAATAACTACTGGAACTATGGCGGCTGGATTAATGTGTTCGGCGTTATTTTATACAGTATACAGTTGTATGCGGACTTCTCAGGCGGTATTGATATAACTATCGGTGTTGCCCAGATGTTTGGCATAACTATGGATGAGAACTTCCGTCAGCCTTACTTCTCACGCTCTATAAGTGAGTTCTGGAGAAGATGGCACATAACACTAGGTACATGGATGAAGGATTACATATTCTATCCCTTCTCACTGTCAAAGTGTATGAACAAGTTCGGTAAGTGGTGCAAGAAAACATTTGGCAATAATATAGGAAAGCTGTTGCCGGTAAGCCTTGCCAATCTTTTGGTATTCTTTATTGTAGGTATATGGCACGGGGCAGCATGGAAGTACATAATGTATGGTATGTATAACGGTGTTATAATAGCAGCCAGCGGTATGCTTGCGCCGGTATATGCAAAGATACACACGAAGCTTCACATTAATCCTAAGAGCTGGTGGTATCAGGGCTTCTGTATCATAAGAACCTTTATACTTGTCAATATAGGATTCTACTTTGATATGGCACCAGACCTTTACGCAGCTAATGTGATGTTAGCAGAAACATTTACCAAAGCACATCTGTCACAGATATCGATGGCGACAGTAAAGGCAGTGGGACTTAGCGCACAGGACCTTATTATAGTTGGTGTGGGCTGTCTGATCATATTCATTGTCAGTCTTCTTAAGGAAAAGGGAATGAATATAAGAGAGGCCATAGCACAGAAGAACATAGTGGTAAGATGGGTTATATATATTGCATTTATAATGTTCATACTTATATACGGAAGTACAGCCACTACTTCAGACTTTATATATGCGAACTTCTAGCAGGAAAGTATTATTAAAAAATGTTATTAAATCAGCTTAAAATGACAGGGCTGAGAAGTAAAATATTGGAACCGGGGCAGGTTTACGAAAAGTTAAAATCTTCGTAAAGCCCCGGTTTTACTGCGTTTATAGTGATAGTGACAATTATCAGACAAGGTGTTATAATAAAAAGATGATTGGATAATCAGAGTAAGTGTGAGTAAACACGGATTACTAAAGAAAGATAACTAATAATAGATGATGTAAGGCAGCAGTAAGCTGTGTATCGTATCATAATAGCAGGGAGATATGTATGAATAATAATCAGGATAATGAGATTGTAGTGCTTATACAGGACGTTATAGCAGGCAATGCAGAAAAGAAGGAGCTTTGTAACAGGATATATAAGGAAGTGTACGCTCTTGCGTATCCAGTATATCAGGATGAAGAAAAGAGCATGACACAGGCAAAGAAGGCCCTTATAGAGGTATGCAACCGCATTGAGGATATTAATCTGTCAAAGAATGTTCATAAGCAGGTTGCAACTATTGTATCTGCTTACTTTTTTGTAAGTGCGGTAAGTGAGTACGAGAATGAATTAAAGAATGATTATGTTATGAGAGAATATAATTATTCAAGAATACGTGAGGACGAAGAATTGCTTGGCTATATGAAGAAAAAGGCTGGTGTATTCAGAAGTCCTAAGGTATTTGATGAAGAGGGTAAGGAATTCGCTTCACTTAATCCGGTACAGATGGCACTTATGGAAATGTATGCCTATGAGATGCAGTCAGTGGAAACTATAGAAAGAATAACAGATGTTGACAGCTCTTATATAGCAAGCTGGATAGCAGGTGTCAAGGAAGCTGTCATAGAAGGTTATGAAGCTGTAGCGGCAGCGCCAGAGGAAGAAGCTTTATCACAGACACAGGATAGTGAAGAGGCTGGTGAGGAAGCTTACGAAGAGCCAGAGCATGAAGAGTTACAGGATGATGAGGAAGCTATAGATTACAATGATACATATGAAGAGAAGAGGGCGGTAAGTTCTGTATATAAGAGAGCTGGTGGTCACAGGGAGAATTCTGTTACAATGTTTATTAAAAAAATATTCCCGGCACTTTCTCTTCCAGCCCGTAAAGCTATATCATGGGCGGTTGGCTGTGTGGTTGTCATAGTACTTGTTTCTGTATTATTCGTATCTGCCATAGCTGGTAAGAATAACAAGAAAAAAGTAAGCAAAGATTATGACTATCAGGATATGCAGTATTACACAACAAAGCAGTCTTCAACAACAAAGCAGGATAAAACAGAGGAAAGTTCAGACAATACTGCAGAAACAGAAGCTGCAACACAGGATAAGACTACACAGAAGGAAACAGAAAGTTCAAAGAAGGTTGTTGTGCCGGAAAATAATAACGCTGATAATCGTGTTACTACAGCAGCTGATGATGGTGATAACAGAGATAGTGGTAATAGTGGAAGCAATGATAGTGGAAACAGCGACAGCGGCAATAGTGGAAGCGATGATAGTGGAAACAGTGGCAATGACAATAGTGGAAGCGATGATAGTGGAAACAGCGGCAATGACAATAGTGGAAGCGATGATAGTGGAAACAGCGGCAATGGCAATAGTGGAAGCAATGATAGTGGAAACGGCGGCAATGGCAATAGTGGAAGCGATGATAGTGGAAACGGCGGCAATGGCAATAGTGGAAGCAATGATAGTGGAAATGGCGGCAATGGCAATAGTGGAAGCAATGATAGTGGAAACGGCGGCAATAATGGCAATAGTGGAAGCGATGATAGTGGAAACGGCAATAATGGCAAAAATGACAGTGGTGATGATTCTAAAACCGATGACAATGAATCTGACTTTGGTGGTGGAATAATAATAAGATAAATAATAATAAAGTTAATGAGTATATTTTTGGGAGGGACATTCGGATGAAGTGTGTTATCCTGGCAGGCGGCAGTGGCGATAGTTTGTGGCCATTGTCCAGAAAGAATTACCCTAAGCAGTTTATGAACTTCAAGGAAGGGCGTTCACTGCTTCAGGAGACAGTAGTAAGAAATATGCCATATTGTGATGAATTTATCATAGTTACGAATGAGGCATATAAGAATATTGTCAACGGACAGATGAAGGCTTTCCAGAGCCTCAGATACAGACTGATTCTTGAAGGAACAGCGAAAGGAACAGCGGCAGCTATTATACTTGGAACTATGTTTGCGAATCCTACAGAGTTTGTGCTTATAGTGAATTCGGACAACTTTATAGACGGTGACGGCTATAAGGATGCAATCATAAGTGCCAAGGAGATGGCAAAGTCGGGTGCAATAGTGGCACTTGGTGTTAAGCCTGCATATCAGGCTAAAAACCTTGGATATATACTAAGAGATGACTGCGATGTAAAGAAGCTTATACCAAGAGTAGATTTTGATAATAATTTATCAGAAATATCAGACTGCTATTCTTATGATGAGGGGTATCTGTGGAACAGTGGTATGCTTATATTCCGCGCAGGCGATATGATTAATATCGTAAGAAAGGAACAGCCTGAGCTGTATGCTGCATGCAGGACAGCCAAGAGGAAGGTTCCTGCCATAAGAAGGGCTATACGTTTCTCAGAAAATGTTATGAAGGACATTATGAGTGGAAGCATAGAGTCACTTATACTTGAGAAGTGCGATAAGCTCAAGGTTGTTGAGGCACATATCATATGGAAAGACATAGATAACGTATGTGATATAGGGCCACAGCACAACGATGGCAAGAATGACTACGTGATAAAGAATGACTGCAGCAATGTATCAGTTATCAATAATGCACAGAGACAGCTCGTAGTTGCCAATGACTTAAGGGATATGGTAGTTGTCAATACAGAGGATGCTGTGTATATATCATCAAAGAATTCTGCCGGCAATATCAAAGAGATAGTCAGGGACAATATGGATCAGTATGAAACTTACTTTGACTATAACAGAATATCCTACAGAGAGTGGGGCATCCATGAGCTTCTCACTTATTCTAAGGGATATAAGGTTAAGAAGGTCACAGTATTCCCAGGCATGATGATGAATCTTCACCAGCATGAGTTAAGGGCAGAATACTGGTCAGTAGTTGAGGGAACAGCGACTATTACCATTGGCACTGAAACAAAGGATTATGATAAGTATGAGAGTGTGTTTGTACCTGTTGGGGTCAAGCACAGGGTAGCCAATAAGACAGACAAGAATGTAGTTATAATAGAAGTAGGAATAGGTGATTCCATCCTTGAGAATGACCTTGTTAAGATATATGCACAGGATTCAGGAAGCAGTGAGAGCAATTATGTAAGGACAGATAACAGTCCTATAGTAAAGCTTGACCCTGCCTTCAAGGATAATCTGTGGGGCGGAACAAAGATAAGGGATGTCTTTGGCAAGAAGTGTGACTATGAAGTTATCGGTGAGAGCTGGGAACTTTCTGCACATCCTGATGGACAGAGCCGCATAGCAGAGGGTTATTACAAAGGCATGCTTTTTAATGACTATCTTACTATCATTGGCAAGGAGTCACTTGGCTGGAAATGTCAGGCACAGGACAGATTTCCTGTACTTATCAAGTTCATAGATGCGAAGCAGGCACTCTCTATCCAGATTCATCCGGATGATGAGTATGCCCTTGAAAAAGAGAACGAATACGGAAAAAATGAAATGTGGTATGTGCTTGATGCAGAGCCAGGTGCATATCTTTACTGCGGTCTTTCAAGGGACTCTTCAAGGGAAGAGATAGAGGAGCGCATAAAGAATAACACAATAACTGAAATTCTTAACAAAATAGATGTTAAGAAGGGTGATGTAGTTATGGTTAAGGCTGGAACTATACACGCTATAGGCGCGGGTATATTTATATGTGAGATACAGCAGAACTCTAACTGCACATACCGTATGTATGATTATGACAGAAGAGATAAGTTTGGCAATCCAAGAGAGCTTCACGTTGCGAAGTCACTCGATGTTGTCAATCCGGTCAAGTACGAAAAAGATAATAAGTGTAATGTAATGCTTACACATAATGAGCATTATATTGCAAGAAGACTTGTACAGTGCAAGTACTTTGAAGTAATTAAGTATGAAGTTGAAGATGAAGCAAAAATACCTGTGGATGAAACTTCTTTCGTATCGGTAATCGTTGTTGAAGGTGAAGGCACTATTAAGACAGATGATTACGATAAAGAGATTCATTTTAAGGCAGGAGAAAGCTTCTTTATAAGTGCAGGCAAGAGAAACATCATAGTTAAAGGCAAGTCTACCTGCATAATAACACACGTATAATAATGGAGATTAATATGAATAACAGTTCTGAAAATAATGGAAGAAAGATACTAGGATATCTTTTTCCGGGATTAATAACACTACTTGTTATGTTGATAGTGCTTGCTGCTAAAGGTATATGGCCTTTTGGAAGCAACAGAATTGACCTGTTTGACAATATGCAGCAGGTAGCACCGCTGTATGCACATCTGTGGGATGCCATGCACGGCAAGGCGAGCATATGGTTTGACTGGTATACAGGACTTGGAACCAATGTTTCAATGAGTATATCAGCATTCTCTATGATAAGTCCGTTTAACATATTTTTATATCTGTGCCCAAGAGATTATATACTTGAATTCATATCAATACTCACTGTCATAAAGACATTTGTAATGTCTGTGACGATGTATGCATTTATCAATAAAAGATATAATGAACTGTCATACAGCGTAAAGGCACTTTTTGCAGTAGTATACGCATTCTGTGGATATGTACTTTTATATGCATCATGCTTTACACCATGGATGGATATAGTTGCACTGTTTCCGCTGCTTATGATGGCACTTGATGTATTGGAAAAGACTGGAAAGAAGCTTTTCTATATACTTATGGTTGCCGTAATGTTTATAATTAATTACTACCTTGCAGCGATGTCACTTGTATACATTCTTCTTGTAGGTGGAATGTATCTTATATTCAGATGTGACAGAAAGCAGAGACGTGAAAAGGCGTGGGACTTAGGTATTGGAACATTTACAGGAATAGCACTTTCAGCTTTCGTTCTTATACCAGTATTTGCACAGCTTTCACAGTCGCAGAGAACAGGCAATACAGACTCACTTACAAGCCAGTATCTTTCATGGATATCTAATCCTACGTTCAGAAGCTTCAGCCTTGGCGAGTTTGAAAGAATAATGATGTTCTATGGAATTGGATTATTCTTCGTTATTATATTTACAGGCATACACAGAACAATGAAGGCTGCTGGATATAAGAGAAACACAGAAGCCAGAAAGTTTAACTGGTATGCAATATCTCTTATAGTTATAGTTATTGTACAGGCTATAGCAGAGGGTACTAACATTATATGGCACTTTGGCTCATATAATGGTTATACATTAAGAAATGGTTATATCATAGCATTTACACTTATATGTCTTGCATGTGCATATGCGGATGAGGTTTTTGCATACGATAAGCCGGATAAGATAAAGGCTGTAATACAGGCAGTTGTGACAGTTATTGCATGCGCTGTGATGGCAGTTGTGTATGATAAGCTTCCGGTTAATTCATATGTGGCAGCATTTATCTTCTTTATAGCAGTATTTGCAGTTATGCTCATATTACATATAGTTGGCGTTGTTGTTATGAGGAACGGCTATAAGATAAGCATTGTCATAAGCCTTGTGGCAGTTGAGGTGTTTATAGGAGCATTTTCTATGACAGGTCCTCCTAAGTTCTACACATATGCGCCATACCAGTATGGAGATTATGTGCAGCTTGCAGTTAATGCCACTAATAACCTTGAGATAAGTGAGTCGCCGGTAGACAGGATAACTAATCCTGACTTAAGCCTTAATGCCAACTATCCCCTTATTATGAAGAGAGGTTCGCTTTCAAGCTTTACAGCAGCACTACAGAAGGATACACAGAAGCAGACAGTAAGGTGGGGTCACTCAAAGTACTTCCTCTGGGCGCTTGACTCAGGCGGAACAGTGTTCTCGGATGCACTTTTACATATAACAGAGGCGGTCAATGTCAATAAGCTTGACAGCTCTTTGTATACACTTGAAAAGCAAGGAACAGGCGACTGTGAGTACGACCTTTATAATGCTAATTACCAGCTTCCTTTTGCCATGGTGACAAACAGCAATATATCACTGATAGACTTTAACAGGGATTACACAAAGCTTAATGCCATAAGTTCAGGTGATGTGACTGAGAACGATTATAACTGGAACACTACAACAAAGGACTGGATATATCTTCATAACCTTATGTACAGTGCTTTAAGCGGCAATTCTGAAAAGCTTGTCACAGAGTATGGAGAGTTTGCAGGTGCAAAGGTATATCAGGTGGGTGAAAGCCAGGTTGAGGATATCAATGCAGCAAGCGATAATTCAGCTACAGACAGACCAACACAGCAGACACATGTAGTAAAGACTTACAAGGATACTATAAAGGGCCGTCAGGCAGTATATGTAAGTGTTGCAGACTACAATATAGGCACATCTGATGCCAATGTTTCACAGTTATTCAGAAGCCTTACAATAACAGTTAATGGAAAACAGATAGATATACCGACTATAGGAAATGTAGAGAATAAGTATTACACAACTGATTACAACAACGGACTTATCTACATCGGAACATTTACAGATGAAGAGGTTGAAGTACAGCTTGACTTTGCAAGACCTCTTGATAATAACGGCGATGTATCGGTTGACAGATACATATTTACTATGGGTGGAATAGACCTTGATAAGATGAGCGCACTCTGTGCAATGTATGATAATAAGCAGAGTGAAGTGACATATACTAACAATTCGGTTACAGTTAAGGTCAATGGAAGTAAGACTGACAATTATGCAATAGTTCCTATTATCAAGAGCGATAACTGGAAGGTGACTGTCAATGGAAAAGAATGTGAAACTAAGGATATCGCAGGCTTATTTACAGGAGTAGCTGTAAATGAGGGTGAGAATGAGATAGTATTTACATTCAGTCCGGTGACTAAGAACAAAGCACTGCTTATATCAGTTCTTGTACTTATAGTTATGATTATTCTTATGGTGGTTAATCATTATAAGAAGATACGTGTACCTGAATGGATGAAGAAGTGCGCAGGCGGCATATATATGTTTATTATAGCAGTGCTTGCAGTTGTAATGTTTGCAGTGCCTCTTATTGCAAGTATTATAGCAAATATAAGATACGTATTGGGGATGTAAATGTTTTCAGTATTAGCGGGATACTATAAGAATAATGAAAAGTTCAGATTATTTACAAAGATAATAGTGGTGTGGCTGCTTTCAAGGCTTGTAATGCTCATAATGGTGCAGGTTATGAACCTTGTGGCGGACACACCACACAATATACTCTATTATATGAATCCGTGGGATGCAGAGTGGTATAAAGAGATGACAGAGGCGGGATATAAGTTCCCAAGGTCAACAGGTATGGCTAACTGGGCGTTCTTTCCGCTGTATCCTATGATATGCAGGGCAGTGAGGATTATAACAGGCGGTCATATCAATACCTATGCCATAGGCATGATGGTATCTAACATATGTATAATAGTGGCAGTATATTATGCGGTAAAGCTAGCATATCTTGAACTGGATAAGGGTAAGTATGATAAAAAGGATATAGAAAATATAATCATATTTCTTATGCTTGCAGGTCCTTGTGCTGTGTACTATGGAGCGATGTATACAGAAGCACTTTTTACAATGTGTGTTGTGATGTGCTTCTATAATGCCAGAAAGAGAAATTATATGACGGCAGGTGTATTTGCGGCGCTTGCAAGTGCGACAAGAATAGTCGGCTGTACTCTTATAGTTGTATTACTCATAGAAATGTACATAGATAGTTATAAGAAACAGGAAGTGATGTCAAAGCGTATACTGTATACAGTGCAAGACATTATAAAAGATGGCAGAAAGCTTTTATCACTTGCATTATGTCCTCTTGGAATATTTGTGTATATGACTTTCCTTAAGAACTTCTGCGGTGATGCGTGGGCATTTTACCATGTTCAGAGAGCATGGAGGACACAGAAGCTTTTTCCGGTTATCGGGGTGCTTTACAAGTCGTGTACAGGACAGCTCGGCTCTATGTCGGATGTCAAGCAGATAAACGGCATAATACTTGGTTGGTTCTGCGTATTTGCACTGTTACTGTATGTGATTATGATAGCGAGAAAGCATTATTCCGCCGGAGCATTTGGAATAGTGGCACTTATAATACCGCTTACTTCAAGCGTTATGAGCACGTTAAGATTTATAGTCGGTTCATTTGTTATATATATTGGTATTACGCAGATACTGCTGTCAGTCAGAGTAAGAAGCAGACGGATTATTATGGTGCTGCTTGCGGTGGCTGAGGTGGTGTGCATATCGGCGTGGTATTTCTGGGACGGACTGCTTATGTAGCGAGTGTGTATACTTTGTGAAAATACTTGCGAACTTTACGTAAAGGTATTATAATTAACACGCTTTTTAGAATATGAGAGATTTTGTTTTGAATAATAAGTAACGTACAAAAGTTATGTATATCAGAAGGAGAAAAATATGTTATCAGTAGTTGTACCTACATTTAATGAGGGAAAGAATATTAGAAATCTGGTGACACAGATAAATGATGCACTTAAGGGAATTGATTACGAAATATTATTTGTAGATGATAGTAAAGATAATACACCAGAGGTTATTATGGAGGTTGCAAAGGACTTCCCACAGGTAAGAATGGAGCACAGAACAGGTGAAACTGGTCTTGCAACAGCCGTTCTTAAGGGCTTCGAGCTTGCAAAGGGTGAGTATATGGCATGTATGGATGCTGACTTACAGCACCCACCTATCGTTCTTAAGTATATGTATAAGGCAATGGAAAGTGGCGCAGACTTCTGTATACCTAGCCGTCTTATTCCGGGTGGAGATGATGGCGGACTTAACTGGTACAGAAAGTTCGTATCTGGAACAGCACGTAAGATAGGACAGTGGATGCTTCCTTGCTTAAGACAGATATCAGACCCTACAAGCGGACTTTTTATGTTCAGACGTGAAGTAATAGAGCATGCAGACCTTCAGCCTATCGGATGGAAGATTATGGTAGAAGTTCTTGCCATGGGTTCATATAAGAAGGTTGTTGAGATACCTTACAAGTTCCAGCAAAGAACAGAGGGTGAATCAAAGCTTTCAGGCAAGGTTACGTTAGAATACCTTAAGCAGCTTAAGGACCTTAGAAAGAGATACAACAAGGCTAATAAGTATCAAGTTGAGATCTGGTCAACAGAGAGGATGATGGCAGAATAATGGGAAAGTATTTTGGTACAGATGGATTTCGTGGAGAAGCTAACGTTACACTTACAGTAGACCATGCATTTAAGGTAGGAAGATTTCTTGGCTGGTTTTATGGTAAGGAAAAGGAAGATGGAAAGGCTAAGATTGTAATCGGCAAGGATACAAGAAGAAGCAGCTATATGTTTGAGTATTCACTTGTTGCAGGACTTACAGCTTCCGGCGCAGATGTATATCTTCTTCATGTAACAACAACACCTAGTGTTGCATATGTAACAAGAACAGAGGACTTTGACTGCGGTATTATGATATCTGCAAGCCACAATCCTTTTTATGATAATGGTATCAAGCTCATCAACAGCAAGGGCGAGAAGATGAGAGAGGATGTCATTGATGAGATAGAGAAGTACCTTGATGGCGAGATTAAGGATATTCCATACGCTACTAAGGAAAAGATAGGCTGTACAGTAGACCATACAGCAGGACGTAACAGATATATGGGTTATCTTATGAGCCTTGCAATATATTCCTTCAAGGGAATGAGAATAGGTCTTGATGCATCTAACGGAAGTGCGTGGACACTTGCAAAGGCAGTATTTGATGCACTTGGTGCCAAGACATATGTTATCAATGCAGAGCCTAATGGAACTAATATCAACGCTGACTGCGGTTCTACACATATAGAAGGCTTATGTGACCTTGTTAAGAGAGAACACCTTGATGCAGGTTTTGCATTTGACGGAGATGCAGACAGATGTCTTTGTGTAGATGAGAATGGTGATGTTATAACAGGCGACCATATCCTTTATATATATGGATGTTATATGAAGGAAAGAGGAAAGCTTATCGATAACACAGTTGTCACAACAGTTATGTCTAACTTTGGTCTTTACAAGGCGTTCGATGCGGCAGGTATCGATTATGAGAAGACTAAGGTTGGAGATAAGTATGTATATGAGTGTATGTCTAAGAACGGTTACCGTCTTGGCGGTGAGCAGTCAGGACACATCATATTCAGCAAGTATGCGACAACAGGTGATGGTATCATAACAGCCCTTAAGATGATGGAGGTTATGATTGCAAAGAAGAAGACACTTGCACAGCTTGCAGCGTCTCTTCATATATATCCACAGGTGCTTAAGAATGTACGTGTATACGACAAGCCTACAGCACAGAATGATGAGGATGTTAAGGCAGCAGTAGCAAGGGTAGCAGAGGCACTTGGTGAGAATGGCCGTATTCTTGTAAGAGAGAGCGGAACAGAGCCAGTTATAAGAGTTATGGTTGAAGCCGGTACACATGATGAGTGTGAAGATTATGTCGATGAAGTAATCGAGGTTATTAAGAGTAAGGGCTATGTAGCAGGGTAACTATGATGTTGAGGTCAACCACCACATATGAGTAAAATCATATGGGTAAATGACTTTGTGACACTGGTATCATAAATATGTATGAATAAACAATTCTCCTTGTTAATAAGATGATAGTAGTCTTATTAACAAGGGGATTTTTTTATGTCGCGAATATGTGGATATAGTACAGAAGAGCCATTAGTGTATGTGGATAAATGTGTATGCAATAAAGAGGAGGCTTTGGTGTATGCGGATAAATGTGTATGCCGTACACATGATACAGTAAGAAGAAAAAAATGTGCCAATACGCCTGCCAGATATATTTATATACTGCCAGCCGTGTTATGCATTATCTGTCTAAGTATTATGACGATGACGGGCTGCAGTAAAAATGAGTCAAAGGAGCACACAGTTATTGATTACACAGTGGTTGAGAATGAAGACCTCCCGGCAGAACTTAGGAAGCTCATAGATAACAAGAAGGAAAATACACTGCGGCTTACATACACAACAAAGGATTATACATATGTTGTAGCCGGCTTTGGAACAAAGGAAACGTCCGGTTACAGTATAAAAGTAAATGATGTGTATAAGAGTGGTGATGCAATATATGCAGATTTTGCCCTTATTGGGCCATCGGAAAATGAGGCTGTAAATGAGGTGGCTACAACACCTTATATAGTGCTCAAGTACGAAAAAAGGGATGAGCCGGTAGTATTTAAGATGTAAGTGTCAAAAGTATAAAAGTCGTTTATGCCGGCAGAAAAAGACTTTCTTACTGGGGACACTTACATTGAAATATAAAATAAAGTACTATCTGGAATTACTGGTTCATATACTACATAAGGGAAAAGTGCCTGATAAATATAAGGAGGTTTATAAGTTGGAGCTTAAGTATGACAATATTCACCAATACACTGTAAAGTGTTCAAATACTTCCCAGATAACTCTTGATGATGATTATAATGTGCCGGACAGCAAACCGGATATAGACAGTATAGTAAAAGATTTTGGTATGGTTGTGCTTGACAGTATAAGGGTCAATCAGGATAAGGCGCAGGTTGAGGGCAGTCTTAAGTATGCGATACTCTACATAGGAAAGGGACAGGAGGAGGGAAGTTTTCTTCCTGTAAAGATGGATGGAAGCCTGCATTTTCTGGAAAATATTAATCTGTCGTGTGATGCCTCTGATACGGAGGTGACCTGCAGGGCGCGTATAGAAGACCTCACCATCAAGTCGATTAATTCAAGGAAAATAAGCGTAAAGGCGATAGTGAGCCTTACTGTAGTGTGTGAGGAAATCAATAATGTTGCCATATCATCGCAGATAACGGCAGATGAGGAGTGCAGCCTGCAGCTTCTCTATAAGGATTATGAGTATGCACAGATGGATGTAAATATGCGTGACAACTTAAGGATAAAGGAAAGTCTGTCACTTCCTAACGGCAAGGCAGATGTGGCAGAGCTTGTGTGGGATGACGTGGATGTAAAGAATATGAGTACACGTATGACTGAGGATGGGCTTAGTGTCGGTGGTGAGCTTAGTGTATTTATTATGTATATAAGCAATGATGACGGTCAGTCAGTGCAGTGGTATGAAACTTCAGTGCCGTTTACGGGTGTTATAGATGTGAGTGGTGCCGACCCTGAAAGTATATGCTATGTAGGTTTTACTCTTACAGGTAAAAATGTGGAGGTAAGGCCAGACTATGACGGAAACAACAGGGAGATAGCGGTGGAGCTTGTGCTTGATATGGATATCAAGTCTTACAGGGACTGTAAAAAGACTGCGCTTAAGGATGTATATGTTCCGGGAAGTACTATGAATATAAAGCAGTCAGAGGTGAAGCTTAAGAAGCTGCTTATAAGAAATAATACCAAGTGCCGTGTAGCCGATAACATTAAGGTTGCTGATTATATAAATCTTATGCAGATAGTAAATGCCACGGCAGGGGTGCAGATAGATGACTACGAATATACTTCTGAGGGCATAGAGGTGTCGGGTGCTGTTATGGTAAATGTATGCTACATAACATCAGATGATAATGCACCTATGGGAAGTGTCAATGCTGTCATTCCATTTACAGGTGTAGTAGCCATAAAGGAGTATGATAAGGATAATATAGAGTATATGATAAGACCTTGTATAGAACAGCTGCAGGCATCAATGAACAGCAGCGCGCAGATAGAAGTCAAGGCAGTTGTTTCGCTTGATGCAATATGCTTTGAGCCGGTAGTGCTCTCAACGATAGAGGAGTGTGAGTATACACCGGGTGATGGGGAATATTATGCTTCACTTCCTTCTATGGTCGGTTACATATCGGATGGCAGATGTAATATGTGGGATATAGCAAAGAAGTATAATACGACCTGTGATGCAATAAGAAGGGATAATGCGCCTGTGCAGAGGCTTTCTGACAGTGATGATGTGCCAAGGGGGACTAAGCTGCTGCTTATAAAGGAGTGCATGGTGGCAGAGTAGTTATAATTAGTTAAATAAAACGGGGCTGCCACAAATATACTGTGTCAGTCCCGTATGTGTCATATTAAAGTTATATTAAAGCTTTAGGCATTAGTGCTATCTGTATTCTTTGAAGCGAAGTACTTATCGAACTTATCCATAACGGCACTGTATGTATCCTGTGATATATCAGGAAGAGTTCTGCCCCAGCTCTTAGTAGCTTCCTTGAAGCCTTTTTCTACGGCTTCCTTCATAGTCTTCATCTTTTCTTCATCATCACCGGCAAGAGCCTGTGCGAAGTCGAAAATTCTCTCAGATGTCTGCTTAACGCCCCAGTAGCCATCTTCTGATATGTCTTCTTTAGCCTTTGCGATAGTGTCTGCATCGGCAGTAAAGTTACCGCTTGCAAGTGCTTTCCACATATCATCAGCAGTTCCTATAGTAATACCCTGCTTCTTGAACATAGTAGTTACAAGTGACTGTAACTGCTGCATACGATTGTCAGAGTCAGCCTTGAGCTTTGCGACAAGTGCTGGATTGGCAGCATTACTTTTAACAGATGATGTTGAAGAGCTGCTTTTGTCTGAAGATGACTCATAAGTAGCTGCAACATCGCTTGTGTTTTTAGAAGCTGTTGAGTTGTCGGTGTCTTTAACGGCAGTCTTCTTGTTAGAAGCCGCTTCGTAACTTGTGTAATAAGAATTAACTCCATTTAATTCCATATTATTCCTCCATTCTAACCATTATATAAGCTGGCTGTGTAATTAATAAGTGACATCTATGTATGCCCATTACTGTAGTAAGTTGAATATATGAAACATACACAGGAAAAAAGCCATCCGTGGCTCTTAATATAATGCCCACAGTTATGTGTAATCTGATATACCACACTTGGACATTTGTTATATATCATATATCGGAGAGTTTTGTGGATAATTAACCCGTACTTAAAAATTGGAGTGGATATCTGTAATCAGATACGATTCTGTCTGCAGGATAACTAAGCAGGCAGAATATCAAAAATTAATAAAATAAATCAGATACGCTCCTGATTACGCCTGTACTTATTAGGCGATACGCCCTTAGTCCGCCTGAAGGCATCACCAAAGTAGTTGCTGTCATTAAAGCCGCATTCAAATGCAATCGTGGTTATTGACTTGTTGGTGTTAAGCAGCAGTTCGCAGGCGTGCTTAATGCGGACATTAATTATATACTCCTTAAAACCAAAGCCAGTCACACTTTTAAACTTCTTTGAAAGATATGAACGGCTTAAGTTAAACTGTTTTGCCATATCCTCAAGAACAAGCTTTTCATTGTAGTGGGTGTATATGTAAGTGGCAACCTCCTGCATAATCTGGTTATCCACGTCAATCTCTTTTATTACATTTTCTTCATACTTCTTACATCTTGCAATAAAAAGAATAAGTTCTGCAAGTGCCACGCTTACAAAGCCCGGAGAGAGCGGGTCCTGCCCCTCATTTTCAAACATAAGCTTATCAAGGATTTTCTCAATGTAATCCCTTCTCTTCTCAGGAATATTGATAACACCAGTCTGCATAACCTCTGATACGATGTCGGTTCCCACGATACCGCTTAACCAGTCTGTAACCGGAGGTTTGAAGCTTATAACAATACGTTCATTGATACCTTTTCCGGTGTAGTCAGTCTTGTGTATAGTTCCGGCAGGAACGATGACGATATCGCCGCGGCTGAACTTATATATATTGTGGCTTATAAATGCGGTGCACTCCCCGCGGGCAAGATAAAACAGCTCATGAAACGGATGTGAGTGCGGTTCTTTCATCTTGAAGGCTGAACGCTTGATTTTTTTTATCTCAAAGTCTTTCTGCATATCCTGTAACATAGTAATCCTCATTTCTGTGCCTCTTAATATTAGGCAGCTTTTAATTGTATATCAGATGTCTGGTCGTAGGTAAGTATCCTGCTGCTGACAGGCGTTGGTGTCCTGCCCTATTGGGGTGCAATTACGCAATTATCTACTTGATAGGCAGGTTAATAAGGATAACTGACCTTGTAATGCTGACATCACATAAGATTAAAAAGGAAAAATATCTGTAGTTTCACGCTAATATAGATATAAATTAGTAGAAATTACTGCTTTTTATGCTAACATATATATTGTAAAAAATAAAGAGCGAATTAGTAAATATCAGAAAGTGAGTGAGAAAAAATGGCAAAGCCAATAAGCGCAGGAAAAAGAGAAATGATTTTAAATGGCAATCTGGTAAAGGCGATACTTACACTGGCAATACCTGTTATGCTTAACAGTTTTATACAGTCAATGTACAATCTTACAGATACATTCTGGCTTGGAAAGATAGGAACAACAAGTCAGGCAGCCATAACACTTGTTTCCCCATTCCAGAATATACTTATCAACTTCGGAGCCGGAATAACAACAGCCGGAGCTATACTTATATCACAGTACTTAGGTGCAAGGGAAGATAAGCAGGCCAACTCAATGGCAAATCATATATGTATAACCTCGCTTGGATTTTCAGTCATATGTGCCTGTATATGCTGGCTGTGTTCGTCAGGACTTGTCAGATGGCTTGGTGCAGAAGGCGATATATATAATTACGGACTTACATATATAAGAATAGTTGTAATGGACCTTCCATTCCTTTTTATGATTAATCTGTTTTCATCTGTAAGGCAGGCGCAGGGCGATACAGTAAGACCGCTGCTTCTGAATATACTTGGTGTTACTATCAACCTTATACTTGACCCGCTGTTTCTTGTTGTATTTAACTGGGGTATCGGTGGAGCCGCATTTGCAACACTTATAGCGAAAATTCCAAGTGCCATCATAGGCTTTGTAATACTTACAGGAAAGAACCAGCTTGTAAGAATAAGCTTTAAGGGCTTCAGATTTGATAAGAATAAGGTTATGTCTATATTAAAGATAGGTCTGCCTACAGCAATCGGTGGAAGTACAATGCAGTTCGGTTTTCTTCTTATGTCTAGAAATGTTAATGTCTATGGGGCAACAGCTATGACAGCATATGGTATTGGAAACAAGATTAACAGTATCATAACTATGCCGGCAAGCGGAATTGGCTCTGCCATATCAACTATTGTCGGTCAGAATATGGGGGCTGGCAATGTCAGAAGAACTGATAAGTCTTACCACATAGCATTGAGAATAGGTGCTGTTTTCCTTTTTGTGTGTGGTATGATTTTATCAAGACGTTTTATAGCAGAACCTATGGTAAGGTTCTTTACATCCGATGAACAGGTTGTTCCACTTGCAACAGACTTCCTTTCTATTATGGCAATGTGCTGCTGGACCAATGCATTTTATAATGTAACACAGGGACTTTTTCAGGGCTGTGGTCATACGATGATAACTATGGCAGTTGATGCGACACGTATCTGGATATTCAGATTTCTTACACTCTGGGTATGTGCCAATGTGCTTGGAATGGGCGTTGAGAGTGTGTGGTATGCCGTTGTTGTAAGTAATGCAACTTCTGCTTTGATACTCTATATACTGTACTGGACGGGTATATGGAAGAAGTCGACTATTAAGATTGAGAAGACGGAAAATGCAGCAGCACAAGCTTCTAAGACAAATGTCGCATAGTAAGTTTATAGGATTATATTATGTTAAGGTAAAAGGGTATTTTGCCAATAAATGATGTTTATGGATTACTTCATTGTTTTACAATTCACATAATGCCAAGACACAATTTTATATCTTTATATCATTTCCCGATGCCGGCCTATACGTTCTGGCTTCGGGAATTTTTTGATTTGTACTTGATTTTGTACAATGTGTTTTATATAATATTTGTGTATACAAAAAACTGGAGATAAAAAATATGGATTCAATTAGACTTAAGGCGAGAGCCAAGATTAATCTTGGACTGGATGTATTAGGCAAGAGGGAAAACGGATATCACGATGTAAAGATGGTTATGCAGACTGTTGGAATATATGACAGGCTTATCATAACAAGAATTCCTGAGGATGATATCAGGATTAATATCAATCTTAAGTTTCTTCCCGTCAATGAGAATAACCTGATATATAAGGCGTATAAGCTTATGAAGGATGAGTATGGCTTTAGTGGGGGAATAGATGTAGACCTCAACAAGTTTATACCGATAGCAGCAGGTATGGCAGGTGGAAGTACAGATGCAGCATCAACTATGTTTGCAATTAACAAGCTTTTTAATCTTGGATTATCCAATGCAGAACTTATGGAGCAGGGTGTAAAGATAGGAGCTGATGTTCCATACTGTATTATGAGAGGAACAGCACTTGCAGAGGGAATAGGGGAGAAGCTTACCAAGCTTACACCGATGCCACACTGTTATATAGTAGTTGCAAAGCCGCCTATCAATGTTTCAACAAAGATGGTGTATGAGAGTCTTGACTCAGGTGCGATAACAAAGCATCCGGACATAGACGGAATTATAGAAGCTATCAATGAAGGTGATGTCAAGAAAGTTGCAGAGCGTATGGGCAATGTCCTTGAGGACGTTACGATACCGATGTATCCGGTTATCGCAAAGATTAAGAACGATATGCTGGCCAATGGCGCTTACAATGCTATGATGAGCGGAAGCGGTCCTACAGTGTTTGGAATATTTCCTGATGAGCAGACTGCGCTTAACTGTAAGGAATACTTAAAGTCGCAGGAAGATGCAAGACAGGTATATATCACGGAAACATTTTAGATAATAACAGACAATAAAACAGATATACACATGGAGGATTAGAAGATGAAGGGTGAATTAAAGATGGACGTTAATGAATACCTTCCATTAAGGGATGTTGTATTCAATACATTAAGACAGGCAATTCTTACAGGAGAGATGGAACCGGGCGAGAGACTTATGGAAATCCAGCTTGCCAATAAGCTTGGAGTAAGCCGTACACCTATAAGAGAGGCAATAAGAAAGCTTGAGCTTGAAGGTCTTGTTATTATGATTCCAAGAAAGGGAGCAGAGGTTGCACATATCACAGTTAAGGATATGAGAGATGTTTTAGAGGTGCGCTCAGCGCTTGAGGAACTTGCTGCAACACTTGCCTGCAAGAATGTTACACCAGAGCATATAGATGAGTTAAAGACAGCCAACAGAGTGTTTGAGGCAGCTATCGTATCAAAGGATGTAGTAGCCATAGTAAACGCTGATGTTACATTCCACAATATCATATATTCAATGACAGATAACCAGCGACTCATCCAGCTTATCAACAGCCTTAGTGAGCAGATGTACAGATATCGTCTTGAGTATGTAAAGGATGCAAGAACACATTCTATTCTTATAAGTGAGCATAACGATATCATCAGGCAGCTTGCCGACAAGGATGTTGAAAAGGCAAAGATTATAGTAAGACAGCACGTTAATAATCAGGAAAAGGGGATTATAAGACTGCTTAATATCTAATAAAACTGATGGATAGATGAAATTAAGAATAGTGGCATCATATGTGTAAGTCATATGGTGCCGCTATTTTTTGGCTTTTTATATTGTGTGTGTTGGTTACAGGATGTTTTTGATATTAAATGTATGCCTCTCTGATATTATATTTTGTTATTTGTACAGGGTAATCGGATTATAATTAAATCTAAAATTAACTTTTTTGTACGGGTTGTTAAAGTGTGGAAAGAGTTTTTATTACTTAGTTGCAGATATGTATAAATTGCCATTATATGGGAACTATGTAAATGTAGTTAATAATTAGTTGGACATAGCGGAGGGGATATAATGGGCATTGAAAATATAAGAAGAGAAGGCAGACGTACAGGTAATGCAAAAAAGAGCACAGCAGGAATTCTATTTATATTTTTAGCAACAATTATGCTTGTAATTGCAGGCTATAGGCTGTATATTGATAACAGAGAAGTACATATACAAAAAGGCATTGCATCAAACATTATCAGGTTTCATGTGAGGGCGGAAAGTGACTCAGATGAAGACCAGTGGATTAAAATGCAGGTTAAGGAAGCGGTGCTTGATTATATAAGTCCGATTCTTTCAAAGTCGCAGTCGGTAGATGAGTCAAGGGCAATTCTTACCGATGAAAGTGACGGTATAAGGGATGTTGCAGTTGATACACTTAGAAGTCTTGGCGATGAAAGTGATGTGAGCGTGTATTTTGAGAATTGTTATTTTCCGATGAAGACTTACGGGGATATGACATTTCCACCGGGAGAATACGAGGCATTCAGGGTCGATATAGGCGATGCCAAAGGCAGGAACTGGTGGTGTGTGCTGTATCCACCATTGTGTTTCGTGGATGCAGTGTATGGAGAGGTTCCAGAGGAGTCTAAGGAGGAACTTAAGGGCGTTCTCACAGAAGATGAATATAGGACAGTGTCGGGAGATAATGTCAGTTTCAGGTTTAAGTATCTGAAGTTTCTCAATAAGTATTTAGAATAAGAATAAAAAGTTCTGGTAATACGGACAAAATTATTAATTATAATACAGATGGAGTAATAATATATGAAGGATAAAGTGTATATTAAGATAAAAGGACTTGCATTGGAGGAACAGTCTGTTGATGGAAGTATCACAGAGGAGGCGGACAATGTTGAGGTTATAAGTGTGGGAAGGCACACAAGCCGCAACGGTAAGGAGTATATTAAGTTTGAGGAAGTATACGATGGTGCAAGTGAGAAGTCGCTCACTATTATAAAGATAACTGATGACAGTATTGAGGTGAGCAAAAAAGGCGCTATAACAACATGTATGGAGTTTGCTAAGAACAAAAGAACACTAAGCTGTTATAATACGCCGTATGGAAGTATTGATATTGCTATATTTACAAGTGTTCTTGACATTAAAAGGGAAGAAGACAGGATAGATGCAGCCATAGAATATACTATGGAGGTTAATAATCAGCAGATGAATACTAACAGGGTTGAAATAGAGATTACAAGTAAGAGTATAGAACTGTAGAAGTGTGATGTAAGGTGAAACTATGTGTGTATCTGTCAGATTTTGTGGAAGTCATAAGCAGTCACCGGAGTACTACAGGAAACTGTCCGGATATACATCCTGAAGACTGGCTATTTAGCATCATAGAGAAACAGGAGATTAGATATCATGGAGAAAAATCTTACAACCGGAAGTGTACTTAAGACGATAATATATTTCGCACTTCCATATCTTTTATCATATTTTTTACAGACCTTATATGGTATGGCAGACCTTTACATAACGGGGCAGTTTAACGGCGTTGACTCTATAACGGCGGTGTCAAATGGAAGTCAGGTTATGCATATGCTTACAGTTATAATTGTTGGTCTTGCTATGGGAACAACGGTTATAATAGGCAAAGCCATAGGCGGCAATAAGCTTGATAATGCAGGCAGGGCTATAGGTAATACAATAACATTATTTATGGGAATTGCCATAGTGATGACAATAGTGTTTCTTATAGCAGCAAAGCCGATAGTGCTGCTTATAGGAGTACCGCAGGAGGCTGTTGCCGGAACAGTAAGGTATCTTATAATATGTTTCATCGGAATTCCATTTATAACAGCTTATAATATAATAAGTTCCATATTCAGAGGACTTGGCGACTCTAAAAGTCCAATGTACTTTATAGGTATATCATGTGTAACCAATATAACACTTGATTATGTATTTATAGGATTATGTGACTTAGGACCATCAGGTGCGGCACTTGGAACAGTTCTTTCACAGACATTCAGTGTAATAGTTGCATTTATTTCAATAAGAAAGAGAAAAACAGGAATAAAGCTTGTAAAGGAAGATTTCATACCAGACAGGAAAGTGCTGGGGGAAATTCTTAAAGTCGGTATTCCCGTTGCAGTTCAGGACGGATGTATACAGGTGGCATTTATTATAATCACAGTTATAGCTAACCACAGAGGACTTGACGATGCTGCGGCTGTTGGTATAGTTGAGAAAATGATAAGTGCAATATTCATAATTCCATCATCTATGCTTGCTACAGTGTCGGCGCTTTCAGCCCAGAATATAGGTGCAGGAAAGTATGACAGGGCGGCGAAGACACTTAGGTATGCAACTATGATTACAAGTGTGTATGGCGTATTTACGGCAGTTATCAGGGTAATCCTGATAGCTGCCTTTTTTAATACACTTGACGGGCGTTGTATACTTTCTATGTATACAACAGTTGCGCGAAAGCATTAATCAGAATATAATAAAGATAGACTAAAAGCTGTTATTTACTGGCAGATATTGTCAGAACTTTAGAAAAAACGTGCGCAGAAATGGAGATTAATATGAATTCAACATTAAAAAGAACATGGGCAGAAATAAATCTTAATGCTCTTGCTCATAATTATAATACATTAAGAGAAAGAATAGGCAGTAATGTAAAGTTCTTAGGAGTGGTTAAGGCGGATGCATATGGACATGGTTCAGTACAGGTAAGCAGGCTGCTTGAAAAGCTTGGTGCAGATTATCTTGCAGTGAGCAGTATAGATGAAGCGATAGAATTAAGGCATAATGGCATAACAATGCCAATACTTATACTCGGATATACTCCTAAGGAAGAGGTAGGAGAGCTTATAAAGAATAATATCACACAGGCTGTAACTTGTAAGGCAAAGGCGCTTGAATACAGCGAAGAGGCAGTTAAATGTAATGGCACATTAAAGATACATATCAAGGTTGATACAGGTATGTCACGACTTGGTTATCTTTGTGATGGTGATTACTTTGACAGCGGTGTTGAAGGAATATGTGAAGGCTGTGAGCTTCCGGGACTTATGCCTGAGGGTATATTTACACATTTTGCAGTGTCAGATGAACCGGGAGAAGAGTGCAGGGCTTATACAAAGCACCAGTTTGAGCTGTTTACAAGTGTGATAGATGCAGTAGAAAAGAAGCTTGGAAAGAAGTTTCAGATAAGACACTGTGCCAATACAGGTGCGGTTGCAAAGTATCCTGAGACATGGCTTGATATGGTAAGACCGGGACTTCTTCTGTATGGATATGGTGAGTTTGCAGAGGAACTTGGCTTAAAGCCGGTTATGTCACTTAAGACAACGGTAAGCACAATAAAGACATACCCTGCTGGAACTGCTATAAGCTATGGCGGAATATATAAGACAGACAAGAAGACAAGAATGGGTGTTGTTCCTTATGGATATGCCGATGGATTTTTCAGATGCCTTTCTAACAGATATGAGCTTATGACAAGTGAGGGCTTAGTTCCACAGAGAGGCAAGATATGTATGGATATGTGTATGATAGACCTGACAGATAAGATGGGCGTTGATGTTGGAAGTGAAGTAGAGATATTTGGAGATAACAATCCTATTGAAAAGATGGCAGAGCTTGCGGGAACTATTCCTTATGAGCTGACATGCGCAGTAAGTAAGAGAGTTCCAAGAATATATATGCAGGATGGAAAGGTTGTTGAAAAGGAGTTAATGCTTCGCGGTTAGTGCGGGGAGTGCACAGATGACAGAATAAACCAGAAAAAATGAACAGGAGAGAAGCTTATGAAACGAATAGCGGCGATGCTGCTTGCACTTGTTATGCTTGTTATGACAGGCTGCGGCGGTAAAAGCAAAAACATAAGAGTAGGTGCGGCTGATATCGGTGGTGTGTATTATGCATATTCAAGCACATTTGCACAGATAGCACACGAAGATATGAGCGGTTATACTTTTGAGACCAAGACAACAGCAGGTTCGGTAGCGAACTTAAGGCTTATATCAGGTGGTTATATCGACCTTGGAATAGTTCAGGCAGATATGCTTAGTGATGCCTATAACAGCAGGGGCACCTTTGAAAATGGCGATTACCAGAAGGGGTATAAGGCACTTGCGGCACTGTATATAGAAGCATGTCAGATAGTCGTAAGAAAGGAGTCAGGTATCAGCTCTATAGATGACCTTGTCGGAAAGACAGTGAGCATAGGTGCAGCAGAGTCAGGAACAGAGAAAAATGCTGAGGAGATACTTAAGGTAAGCGGCATAACAGAGGAGCTTGTAAAGACAGTCAATATGGACTATGCAGAGGCGGCAGAAAAGCTTGCTGACGGTCAGATAGATGCGATGTTTTGTACAGCCGGAATAAGAACGGGTATAATAGAACAGATATCAAAAAGCTGTGACATAGATGTTATAAGTCTTGATGACAAATGTATTGAAAAGCTTCTGACAGCTTATCCTTTGTATGAAAAATATACAATTCCTGCGGGAACATATCAGGGACAGAATGAGCCTGTAAGCACGATAGGCGTAAGGGCGGTGCTTATAGCATCTTCAAGCCTTTCAGACTCAACAACAGAACAGATAACAAGTCTGATATTCTCACACAGTTCAGACTTTAAAAATGCAACTTCACTTGATACTTTATTCGATGTCAAGGAAGGAGCAAATGGCATGGATATTCCATTTCATGCAGGAGCGGTGGCGTATTATGCTAAACAGGGTGTTAATGTTAAGACAGAATGACAGTAACCGTAACGGATATTGTCACCCTGACTGCTTATGGGTATAAGTATGATACTTATTAAAGGGCAGTAAAAAACCTGTTATATATAGCAGGTATAGTTAATACGTTTATGAAATGGAGATATATATGAAAATTCAGTTAGATATGTATCAGACAATGGCTGTTGCTGTAGTAGTTCTGATGTTAGGAAGTTATTTACGAAAGAGAATAAGCATACTTGAGAAGTTCTGTATACCAGCACCTGTAGTTGGCGGTTTTTTATTTGCAATATTCACATGCATATGCTATGCGACAGGAATTCTTGAATTCGAGTTTGATGATATATTAAAAGAGGTATGTATGGTCTTTTTCTTTACATCTGTAGGGTTTCAGGCCAATCTTAAGGTGCTTAAGAAGGGCGGAAAGTCTATGGTAATGTTTCTTGGACTTGTAATTGTGCTTATATTTACACAGAACATTGTTGCCGTAGGACTTTCAAAGCTTCTTGGACTTAATTCACTTATAGGAATGTGTACAGGCTCTATACCTATGGTCGGAGGACATGGTACAGCGGGCGCATTTGGTCCTGTACTTGAGGATTTTAATGTGCAGGGTGCTACAACCATATGTACAGCAGCCGCTACATTTGGACTTATATTCGGAAGTATCATAGGCGGACCTTTAGGTAAAAGACTTATAGATAAAAAGGACCTTTTAAAGACAGCTATTCTTGAGGATGACAGCCTTTTAGTCGAGGATGAGAAGAAACACGAACGTCATACACAGATGTATGCAGCGGCGGTATTCCAGCTCATCATAGCAATAGGAATAGGAACAATATTTTCATGGGCACTTACTAAGACAGGTATGACTTTCCCTATATATATAGGTGCGATGATTGCGGCAGCTCTTATGCGTAATATTGCGGAGTACTCAAGCAATGAGAATTTCGTTATACATATGGGTGAGATTAATGACCTTGGTGGTATAGCACTTTCTCTGTTCCTTGGTATGGCGATGATTACACTTAAGCTGTGGCAGCTTGCAGCACTTGCACTTCCACTTGTTATACTGCTTTTGGCACAGGCACTTGTAATAATACTGTATACATATTTTGTAGTGTTCAATGTTATGGGAAGAGATTACGATGCGGCAGTGCTTGTTGCAGGAACATGCGGCTTCGGTATGGGTGCAACACCTAACGCCATGGCTAATATGCAGGCGCTTTGTGATAAGTATGTGCCATCTGTCAAGGCGTATCTTATAATTCCTCTTATAGGAAGTCTGTTTGCAGATTTCCTTAACAGCCTGATTATTACGTTATTTATTAATCTGCTGTAAAATGTGAGAGGCAAATGTAATGTTGGAATTAAGATTAATATGAGGAGGAATGCTATGTTTAATTTTTTAAAGAAAATGCGTAATAAAGATAACACTCCTAAAAAGGGTTACGACCTTTCGTATGATAATCTGGCTATTCCGGAAATTCATATAAAGGGCAATGCAGATGCAAAGCCGGGTGGGAGTGATAACAAGGTAAACGGGCAGCAGGCAGAAGGTGCCGATGGCGCAGGTGATGTCGATGCACAGAATGTCAGAGCAGGCAATGAAGATATGGCAGCAGATAATGCTGACCACCACGCACATATGCATAAGAAGACACATGTTACTTATGACGGAGTTGCAGTTCCAGAGATACATTTTAAAGAAAATGATTAAAAAAGGTGTTGTTAATTAAATTATCCCGTGGTACAATAACAACCAGCAAAAGCAAATAATTAAAAGCATTGACGGAAAAAGTAGTATATGTGTGACATCCAGAGAGAGCTGTGTGTGGTGGAAGCAGCTTATGAAGCTATTATATGAAAACCATTCCCGAGCTGTGCGTAGAAGAAGCATATACGTGAGTATATACTTTGAAGCGTTACCGTGTGGTGTACGTTACAGACCATTAAAGTGAAATATAAGGTGGAACCGTGTGAAAGCACCCTTAGGCAGGCGAAAGTGTACCTACCTGAAGGTGCTTTCGTTGCATTTACACCAGAAGTATGCAGACAAGAGCATATGTGAATTCTGGCATTATTGAAAAAATCGGACATTATTAGAAGGAGAAAAACAATGGTTAATTTCAAAGAAGACGAACAGTTAAAGACATTAAATCATTCATGTGCGCATCTTATGGCACAGGCTATCAAGCACCTTTATCCACAGGCTAAGTTCTGGGTTGGACCAGTAGTAGCAGAAGGTTTCTACTATGATGTAGACCTTGGCGATGATGTTATAAGGGATGAAGATATTCCTAAGATTGAAAAGGAAATGAAAAAGGTTGCAAAGAGCGGCAAGAGAATTGTCCGTAAGGAAATCTCAAAGGAAGAAGCTATGGAAATGTTCAAGGATGATGAGTATAAGTTAGACCTTATCTCTAATCTTGAAGACGGAACAATCTCTTGTTATGAGCAGGGCGACTTTACTGACCTCTGTCGTGGACCTCACGTAGATAATGTTAAGTTATGCCGTAACTTTAAGTTACTCAGACATTCAGGTGCATACTGGAAGGGTGACAGCAACAATAAGGTTCTTCAGAGAATTTACGGTGTATGTTTCCCAACACCAGAAGAACTTGAAGCACATCTTCAGGAGCTTGAAGAAGCAAAGGAAAGAGACCACAGAAAGATAGGTAAGGATATGCAGCTCTTTATGGTGGATGACATTATCGGACGTGGACTTCCTATGTATCTTCCAAAGGGTTATATTATCTGGCAGGAGCTTGAAGATTATATAAAGGGTAAGGAAAGAAAGCTTGGTTACCAGCATGTTCTTACACCTTGTGTAGGTACAGTTGACCTTTACAAGACATCAGGACACTGGGATCATTATAAGGAAAATATGTTCCCAGCTATGCAGGTTGATGATGAAAGCTTTGTACTTCGTCCAATGAACTGTCCTCATCATATGATGATATATGCTAACAGACTTCATTCTTACAAGGATCTTCCTATAAGAATTGGTGAGATTGCACATGACTTCAGATATGAGTCAAGTGGAACATTAAAGGGTATTGAAAGAGGAAGACATTTCTGTCAGAATGATGCACATCTTTTTGTTACACCAGAGCAGATTAAGGATGAAATATCAAGCGTAGTTGACCTTATATTCAGCACATATAAGGACTTTGGCATCACTAATTACCGTTGTGTACTTTCTCTTCGTGACCCAGAGAACAAGACTAAGTATCATGATGATGATGAAATGTGGAATAAGGCTGAAAATGCTTTAAGAGATGTTATGAACAGTCTTGGCATTGAATATACAGAGGAAATTGGTGAGGCTGCATTCTACGGTCCTAAGCTTGATGTTAATGTTAAGCCAGCTGTTGGTAATGAGATTACACTTTCAACATGTCAGTTAGATTTCTGTCTTCCAGCTAAGTTTAATCTTTCATATGTTGACAAGGATGGCGAGAAGAAGACTCCTGTTGTGCTTCACAGAGCTATACTTGGTTCTCTTGACAGATTTATGGCTTATATACTTGAGGAAACAAAGGGTAATCTTCCAACATGGCTTGCACCAGTTCAGGTAAGAGTAATGCCTGTTAAGACTGATAATGAAGATATTATGAATTATGCCCATAAGATAGTAGATGCTCTTGCTGAAAAGGATGTAAGAGTAGAGCTTGATGACAGAGCAGAGAAGCTTGGTTATCGTATGCGTGAAGGTCAGATTCAGAAGGTTCCATATCTTCTTGTTATTGGCTTTAATGAGCAGGAAAATGAAACTGTATCTTACAGACTTCACGGTGAGCAGGATACTACAACACTTGCGCTGGATGAGTTTGTTAAGAAGATTGAAACAGAGATAAAGAATAAGGTTAGATAATGGATGTTGTTGTCAGTTTATTAACGGACGGACGACATAATATAAGCGGATGTCTATAGTACAGGCATCCGCTTATATTATGTCTGACAGTGGCGGAATTCACGAAAGACAGCGTGTTTGATATAATAATAAAAAGCGACAAAATATCCATATACTTTTAATAAATAAACAACATTGTTTTAATAAATGGTACTAATTTACCACGTTAAAGTATGTACATTATTATACAATATTGCTAATATAAGCGAGTAAGGCATCATATGTACAAGGAATATTGTACAAATAAATGTATTGGGAGGCATAACATGAAAGCTAATATTAGCAGAAGTGCCCGCAAAGGATGGGCATGGATACTTGCAGCACTGATGGTTGTAAGTGTCATTATTCCAACAACTATATCTACCGCAAAGGCAGAGGTTGGAACAGTACAGTTTAACGGTACAGCAGAAGGCTGGCTTGAGTCAGCTTATGCAGAATGGGCGGTTGATAAAGAGGCAGACGGATATACAGCGTATATCAAAAAAGCTTCACAGTCAGATTCAGCATACGCAAGAATTGATAATGAACTCATAAGAAAGTATAAGAATTACTACAGAGTTGATGCTGTTGGTCTTGCGGCAGGTGACTATGTTATTAAGGTAGTGCCAGTAAAGAATGGTAAAGAGGTAACTGCCAAAGCTGAGGTGACAGATGTACTCAGCGTAAGCTCATATGACAGGTCTGGTTTTGCATTTTCTTCTGAATCAAGATATAAGACAGGTTCGGGAGCATATAACGAAGACGGAACACTTAAGAGTGATGCAACCGTTCTTTATGTAACTAATGATAATGCAAAGACTATAACAGCCGGCATTATGGAAGCAAAAGGCGAAAAGCAGTATACAGGTCTTCAGACAATTATCGATGCATATACAAAGAGTGCCAGCAAGGGTGTAGAAACAAGGGCACTTGATGTAAGGGTAATAGGATGTCTTACAGATGCAGGTATGGATAAGTTCTCAAGCTCATCTGAGGGTGTGCAGATAAAGGGAGCAAGTGCTTATTCTAATCTTAATATGACTTTGGAAGGAATAGGCGAGGATGCAAGTATAAGCGGATTCGGTTTCCTTTTAAGAAATGCAGGAAATGTTGAGATGAGAAATCTTTCAATTCTTAACTTTATGGATGATGGAATTTCTCTTGATACAGCAAACTGCAATGTATGGATACATAATGTAGACCTTTACTACGGCAAGGTTGGCGGGGATGCTGACCAGGCAAAGGGTGATGGTTCTATCGATATAAAGGGTGATTCACAGTATATAACAGTTTCATATGTACATTTCTATGACTCAGGAAAATGTTCTTTATGTGGTATGAAGAGTGAGAGTGGTCCTAACTACATCACATATCATCATAACTGGTTTGACCATTCAGACTCAAGACATGCCAGAGTAAGAACAATGTCAGTACATATGTACAACAATTATTATGATGGAAATGCAAAGTATGGCGTAGGTTCAACTATGGGTTCTTCTATATATATAGAAAACAACTACTTTAGAAACTGCAAGTATCCTATGCTTTCATCTAATCAGGGTACAGATGCTTTAGGCGAAGGTACATTTTCAGGTGAGAATGGTGGTATTATCAAAGCTTATGGCAATGAGATAGTTGGTGCAACAGGTATCATATATGCCAATGCAGCATCAGTTACAGGGGAAGCTGCCAATTCTACAACATTTGATGCATATCTTGCTTCTTCTGCAAGTGAGAAAGTACCATCATCATACAAGACAGCAGCAGGTGGTACATCATATGATAACTTTGATACAACTAAGGACCTTGGAGTTAAGGCAGGAAGCCTTATAGCAGCAAAGGATGTTCCAGCACTTGTTACATCTTCAAAAGGAGCAGGAAGTCTTGGCGGTGGTGTTATCGACTGGAAGTTCAGCGATGAAGACGACACAGTATACGCTGTAGATAAAGATTTAAAGGCTGCAGTTACTAATTATAAGAATACAGAGCTTGTAGCAGTTGGCGGAACTAATGCCAGCTTAGTAACTCCAGAACCTTCAACAGATGAAACAACAAAAGCAACAGAGAGTACTACAAAGGCTACAGAGAAGGCAACAACTTCAAAGGCTACAGAAAAGGCTACAACTTCTAAGGCAACAGAAGCAACAAAGGAAACAGAAAAGGAAACTACAGGTTCAGATTCAGATACTAACAACAGTTATGATAAGACAAGCCTTGATTATTCAGGCGCTTATACTGACTTAAGTACAAAGAAAGATTCTGACTTTAAAAATGCAAAGTATGTCTCATCATCATCAGAAATTCTGTCAGCAATAAATAGTGCAAAGGCAGGAGATGTTATTATTGTCAAAGATGGAACTTATAAGTTCACAGACACAATAGTTATCAATAATGCTATGAATGGAAAGAATGGTGCTTACATAGTTGTTAAGGCAGCAGATGGTGCCAGTGTTAAGTTTGACTTTTCAGCACAGACACTTGATGGTTCAAACAGAGGTGTTGTTGTAGATGGTGATTACTGGTATTTCGAGGGAATTAACTTCTATGGAGCTGGTGATAACGGAGTATTACTTGCAGGTAACAATAACATTTTTGAAAAATGTGTATTTGAGGCAAACAGGGATTCAGGTCTTCAGATATCAAGATATGACACAACAGCAGCAACTAAGGATTTATGGCCATCAAACAACCTTATAATCAACTGTACAGCGTTTGATAACTGCGATTATCCAGACCAGGGTGGTACAGGTGAAAATGCTGATGGTTTCGCAGCAAAGCTTACATGCGGCGAAGGTAATGTATTTGATGGATGTATATCATACTGTAATTCAGATGATGGATGGGACCTTTTTGCAAAGTCTGCTACAGGTCCTATCGGCGTAATAACTATAAGAAACTGTGTATCATTTGGTAACGGAACACTGTCTAATGGTGTTCATTATGCAAATGGTGATATGAATGGTTTCAAGCTTGGTGGTTCTGGTGTTGGTACACCTCATGTTGTACTTAATTGTCTTTCATTTAATAATGGAGCAACAGGATTTACTGATAACAACAACCCATCAGGTCTTACAATTATAAATGCTACAGCATGGGGTAATGGACAGTCAGCAAAGAAGGGTAACTTCTTGTGCTACAGAGCTTCAAGTGAAGCTGTATATGTTGGGCTTGTTTCAGCAAATGCTATAGACTCAGATAAGTTTACAGGTAATATGAGTGACTCTATATATTACAATTCAGGTAAGTATTTCAGACTGTCAGGTGTATTACCAACACCTGTTGTAAATGGTGACAAGAAGGGTACAGTTGTAGATAATCCGGCTACAGTAACTGGAATGTTTAAGAATACAGATAATTCCATTAATCTTAATGGTGATATAGATAAGCAGTTAAGAAATGTTGACGGAACTATCAATATGAACAACCTTTATGAAACACAGGGCAGTTATGCAACTCTTGGTGCACACTTTAATGCAGCTAACCAGATTATAAGCGTTACAGGAAAATCATCAGATGAGGTAAAGCCAACAGAGAAAGAAACAGAGTCTGTAACAGAAGCTACAACAAAAGCAACAGAAAAGACAACAGAAGCTACAACAAAAGCAACAGAGAAGACAACAGAAGCCACAACAAAGGCGACAGAAAAGACAACAGAAGCCACAACAAAAGCAACAGAAAACACAACGAGTTCGGATGTAAGCGGTACTAAGCTTGTTCTTAATGCCAATGATGTAAGAACAGGAAAATTAAAGTCAACACTTACAGTAGACGGATTTAAGATTGTTGCAGGCAGTAAGTCTACAGTAACAGTAGATAAGAGCAGCAAAGAATATAAGGGTATAGACTTTACAAGAAGAATTAAGCTTTCTGGCAGTGGCAGCACAAGCGGCAGGGCTATTGCATTTAAGACAGCTGGTGAATCCAGGGTAAAGGTATATGCTACAAGTTCAAGCACAGATGACTCAAGACTTATCAAGATAATTGACAAGGATGGAAATGATATTACAAGTACATCAAAAATTCCAGGCAATTCTCTTAAGTCAGTTTCATTCAGGGTGCCGGATGCAGGTGAATATTATCTTATATCAGAGGATGGAGGAGTTAATATTTACTACGTTGAGGTATCTAATGGCGTTGCATATTAGAATTACTATCTGACATAATCTAATAATTGACGTTCACTAAATAGGAATGTTATAAGGGCGGAATTGAGCGGTTAAATTCAATTCCGCCCTTTGTTGTTATTATGAGGTTTTGACCAGGCGGTTATTTGTATTTGTATGTAATCTGCTTTCCATTAGACATCAGTCAAAAGTGTATAGAGTAGATAAATCCGGTTGCCTATATTATTGATTATTATTATAATGATACCAAGGTCAAAAGGTCTAAACCCACATGAGTCTGCTCATAGGTGTGGGTGACCTTGTTATTAATAAAGAATATGGAGAAAATATTATGCAGATAAAATCAGTTGCAATATTAGGTGCTGGAGCAGTAGGCTCATATGTTATATGGGGACTTAACAGCGTGAAGGATATAAAGCTTGGAGTAATAGCGGAAGGTGAGCGTGCCAGCAGGTTAAAGAAAGAAGGCTGTCTTATAAATGATGAAGTCTACAGACCAGAGGTATGGACACCTCAGGAGGCACACGGAGTAGACCTTCTTATAGTTTCCTTAAAATATGGAGCACTTCATGCTGCGCTTGACAGTATCAAAGCGGCAGTAGGAGAAAATACTATTGTAATGAGCCTTATGAATGGTGTTGACAGTGAAGATATAATAGCTGAAAAGATAGGAATGTCACACATTGTTTATTCACTTATAAAGGTTGCTTCACATAAGGAGGGTAGTGGATATTATTTTAATCCTGAAACAACAATAGGTATTATATTTGGCGAGGCAGATGAGCCTTATCAGAGTGAGAGAATACAGGCTATAGATGCACTTTTTGGAGCAGGCAGAATTAATTACAGGATAACTGAACATATAAAAGAAGAAATATGGAGTAAGTTCAGACTGAATGTAAGCAATAATCTTCCACAGGCAGTACTTGGCGCAGGAGTCGGCTGTTATACAGACAGTGAACATATGAAGGCGATAAGTAATGGTCTGAGAAATGAGCTTGAAGCAATCGCCAAGGCTAAAGGAATTGATATGAGTGTTATTGAAAAGACATCAACACGTGGAAGTGCAGTGCCACCAACAGCCAGATATTCAACATTGCAGGATATTGATGCCAAGCGCCATACAGAGATAGATATGTTTTCAGGAGCACTTATGCGTATGGGAAAAGAACTGGGAATACCAACACCTTACAACGAATACACCTATCATATCATTAAGGCTATTGAAGAGAAGAATGATGGTCTGTTTGATTATGATGAGAATAACAGGGAGCTTACATATTCTAAGTAGAACTATATAAATGTGGCAGTATGATACAGCATTTTCCTGTATTTGTTCGTTTATAGTATTGATAATAAATGTATTTTATATATGTATTCACATAGGAAATGTTAGGTAATTGCAAAATAGAGGCTCAAAGAAGTTAGGATTTATGCAGTTTGGAGAGTTTTATAAATGCCTAATAAGAAATGTGAAGAAATGGAGTGGAGATTACTATGCAGAAATTAGATATTAAAATTAATGATAATAAAGAAAAGTATCTTGAATATAAGGGAACTGTTCTTGCTATACTAAATAAAGAAATGACTGGATAATTGTTAATTCCAATTATACAGTCATTTTTTTAAGTAAGTATTAAAAATGTTTAATCAAGTTGTTTTAATGTTTATATAATTGCTAGAAGTAAGATTTAAAGATTTACTTTTGGTTGCATCATAATATGTATTATCTATATATAAGCGGACAGTTATATTTAATGTTGTAGTTAAAATTATCTATCGTTCATGTTATCGCCAGGGGCGCTACCATTATAATTATCTGCCATTCATATTACCGCCAGGGACGCTGCCATTAGAATTGCCATTCATATTACCGCCAGGGGCGTTGCCATTAGAATTGCCATTCATATTACCACCACGGTCGCCACCTCCGAAACCGCCGCCAAAGCCGCCAGTATTGGTTGCGCCCATAGTGCCGCTTGTCTGTGTCCAGTTTGCAACGGAGTTACCATCGCAGTAAAGAGTATATTCTGTACCGGTTGTAAGAGCAGATGCACATATCCAGCCATTTGAATAGCTTTCAGTTAATGTAAAGCTAAGTACTTCATTGCCACTTGCATCCTTAAGAGAATAGCTTCCGGTATTAAATGATAATGAACTGAAAACATAAGCATTTGCTGAATTCTCAGGTGTTTCGCAGACACCACCTAAAGCTACACATATTCCACCAGTTACAGTGACTGTTCCATCAACATCGATAGAACCAGATACCTGACCTGAAGAGCTGCCGCCCTTTACAAGAACCATGCCACCAGACTGTGTATAGTTACCGTTAGAGTCAATACCATCAGTATCACCGGAAGTTGTTGTAACATCTACATAGCCACCAGTGATATTAATAAGTGGAGTAGTAGAGCCATCACCAGTGCAGGCGTTAAGTCCGTCATCAGTAGCATATACATATACCTTTCCACCGCTTATATTAAGCATCATAGCTTCAAGACCTTCATAAGAAGTTACAACATTTATATATCCATCAGTTACATCAAGTTCCTTGTCAGCGTGGATACCATCATCACCAGTAGATATTGTGATAGAACCGCCTGATACTGTGATTACGCCCTTTCCGTCTTCGCCAGTTTCAAGCACGCCTGAGTCTGAATTAGCGTGGATACCATCATCTGTTGAACTGATATTAATAGTTGCACCGGATATAGTTATTTCGCTGTCAGCCTTAATTCCCTTAGTAGAGTAAGACTTCTTGGTAGAATTGCCAGAGCTGTTATTCATATCATCCGGCTTATTGCCGTTATTTCCGCCTCCAAAGCCGCCACCAAAACCTGAGTTATTATTGCTATCAGAACTATTCTGGCTATTATTCATATCCGGAGGAGTGCCCATACTGCCGTCATTCTGATTATTGTTCATATCTGGAGGAGTGCCCATATTACCATTGTTCTGGTTGTTAGTGTCTGCAGTCAGAGTAATGCCTGAACTGTTGTCACTGGAAGTATTTATAGTGTAAGCAGCAGATACATCAGAAGTTGATGTGCCATCTGTTGTGTATGACATCATACTTGCGCTGGCAGATGACTTTGATGAGCCAGAGCTGTTTGAAGAACTGTTGCCTGAATTAGAAGAGCTTGTGTTTGTTGTTGAACTGTCTGTAACCTCTTCACTATATTCAGAATAAGTATCTGTATAAATGTTAAGATTGCCGTCACCAGATACATCAACTCCATAAGCAGCATCAATACCATCACACGCTGCGTATACATCTATATTGCCACCAGATATTGTGACAATTCCTTTCTGCTTGCCTTTGCTTGAAAGACTGCTGTTAGATGTCTTTATGCCATCACCTTTTTTAGAGATAGCGATTATTTCGCCCGACTCAATATCAACAGCATCGTTACCCTTTATTGCATTATTAACAGCCGTAACTTTTATAGTTACATTTTTAATAGAAAGGTCATCCTTGCTCTGAATACCATTATTGTATTTGCCAGTTACTGATAATGCGCCTTTTCCTACAAACTTAAGGTCGCAGGTTGCATATATTGCAGCATTGCCGGCATCATCGGATGCATCGTCACTGGCTTCTTCTCTTGCATCAACAACGCAGTTGTAAGTATTTTCTTCAGATTTAATCTTTACATTATCTGCATTTTTAATGTATATAGGTGAACCGGTTGAGCAGGTGATGGATGTGCCATTAAGTGTAATTGTTACTTCTGCATCATCGGCGGCATCAACAACAATCTGGCCTTCTGATAAAAGCCCCGAAACAGTATATTCACCAGCCTGTGTTATTGTATACACAGAACCGTTCTGTGTTACTGAAGTACCATCGCCCGATGTAATAGTAAATGCTCCTGTTATTTCTGTTTTATAATTATCTGCATCATCTGCGTGGGTTACATTTGTGTTCTCTGTTGTAATGCTTGAAGTGACTGTTGTACTGGTACTATTTCCAGTGCCGCTATTTGTATCTGCCTGTGAACCGCAGCCTGATGTCATAAGACACATCGCAAGTATAACTGCGGCAACGCACGATTTGTTTACCTTCTTTAAATTAATCATATTCATTCATCCTTTCTCTGGTTCTTTTGTTTAGTTGTTTTATTGATTATTTATAGTGTAGGGGGGAATGGTGAAGAAAATATGGTAAGAATGAGAACATTTTGTGTCTTGGGGGAGTGAGTGATATATAAATGTGTGTTAATGGGGAAGGTTAAATTAAATACAGTAAAGGAAACGGGATTGTGTATTTGAAGTTTTAAAGATTTTATTTTTAGGTTTATTTTAAACATGATATAATTGCTTTTAAGTTAGAATAAAGGATTGATATGAAAGGATATTATAATTATGATAAAAGTACTTTTCATCTGCCACGGCACTCCAGTTTTATGATAATGCATACCTTCGCAGAATGGGACAATACAGGGCAGAATATGGCGGAAAGTATTGAAAATACTACGTTTTCGACTACTAAGGCTCATGGGCGGAATCGGGATAAAGGCAAAGGTGTGGGGAGAATTCCTTGGTAGTAAGGGACTACTTATCTGGTGAGATTTGCTCTGTATATTGAATATATAAACCAGAAGGTGTTGAAATTAAATTATTTTCTGAATTTCAATATGATGATAAAATAGAACTAGAGATAATAATTCCCAAAGTAGAAAGTAATATTTTCTTTTCAGAAGATTATAGGATAAAGGAAGAAATAGAGAATATAATTCAAAAAAGTAAAATATGAGATAGCGAGATTTTATCTAGAAGGTGATTGCTATTTTTAGAACTTAAATGTAATTCATTATCGATGTTAGAAAATGAAGATAGAACATTTGTTCTAACAAAGTATTGACTTTTTGTAACGCAAAAAGTATAATATGTTTATTGGGGGTGATGATATTGAAGAAAATGGGAAGACCTAAAGGAGATAATAATAAGAAAATAGGATATACTATTAGAATGGATGAAGCGATATTGCAAAGGCTTGAATTGTATTGTAAAAAAACGGGAATGCTTAAATCTCAGGCTATTAGAGAGGCAATTAATGCATTGCCTCTTGAAGAAAATAATAAATGAGTAAATGAGTAAATGAGTAAATGAGAAAGGAGATTTTTCTATGAATATGGTATATGTTTTGTATGAAGAGAGAGAGTCAAGTCAGTTCTGTGGTGTAAGAGGTGTTTGTGATACTTGGGATAATGCAGTTGCTCATATGAGGTTATTAATTGAAAATAATAATCTATATTCTAATTTTAGTAAAATTAATCTCGAAGAGGGATATTCTGAAAGTGATCCAACTTATTCTGAGGATAATTATTCCAATTATTATATTAAGCAAATGGAGAAAATGTAAAAAGCAGTTCATTATAGAGAAAATAATGAACTGCTTATGAATTAATCTAAGAATTTTTTTAGATATTTATTGAAATGCTCAACTAAAGCACTTCCATCTGCTCCGGGTCTCCACATAAAATAGTTCTTATCATATTCATCAAACCAAAAAGCAATTTCTCTATTTCTCTTTGGATCTCTTGTGATGTCACCTTCAAGAACAACCCAAAATGGTAAGATTGAAGGATCTGAGATTTTGCTGATTTGGCGGTATGCTTTCATAAGTCCTGGAGTGAATAATTTACACATACGTTCGTGGGCATTTCCACGGCCGGCACTTGGATCTTTGCCTTCAACCCAGCCATCCTGTCTTTTTATTTCACCAAATAAAATTTTTCCCGTTTTTTTATTTGTAATCGAAAAATCAGGAGATACACCCCAGCCACGTTTTTGAGCATTCTTCATTGTTGCTGAGTCTGGATTAAATATAGCCGTTATTGTTTTGGCAGGAAGTTCTACATTTTCATACAGATGCTTTAAGTCGGTAGGATGATCTGAGATTACATAATCTGTACCCTTAAATGCTTCTTTAAAGACCAATATTAAATTTTGTTCTGCAACACCAGCTTTTCCACCAGGTCCAGACTCGGTTTGCCAGTTATCTCTTCCTTGTAAATCCTTTTTTGCCATAATATTATACCTCACATGTTTTTAAATAGTTCCGCAAGTGATATTTCAAAGCCATCAGCAATTTTTTTGATATTCTTTATGGATACATTTCGCTTTCCGGCTTCAACAGAGGCATAATAAGTCCTGTCCATATCAATTTTTAACGCAAACTTTTCTTGACTTAACCCTTGCTGCTGCCTTAGTTCTTTGATGCGGTTTGCAAAATCCTCTATTACCATAAAAATCACCTCTTATAAATATTTTATTGCTGTGCTGATTATAAAACAACGGATTATAAGTCACAAAAATGTTGACTTTGAAGTTAGAATAGATTATCCTATAATTATGTTTTATATAGGAAGGATGATATAAATGTCTCAGAAAGAAAATTCAGAAGTTACAGCATATTCCATTTATAATGTTGAACAGAAAAAAAGAACAAAGATTAATCCATTAGAAGATATATATCCTAAGTTGCCAGAAAAAAAATACCAAGTTATTTACGCAGATCCACCTTGGGATTATGGTGGAAAGATGCAGTATGATAAGTCAACAATCAAAGATGAAAATGTTGGATTTGAAAAGAAAATTTTTATTAGTTCAGCATCTTTTAAATATCCTACTGTGAAATTGAAGCAATTAAAAGAGCTAGATGTAAATTCTATTGCTGCAGATGATTGTATTTTGTTTATGTGGACAACTGGACCACAGATGGCAAATTCAATAGAGCTAGGGGAGGCTTGGGGATTTGAATATAAAACAGTAGCATTCGTGTGGGATAAAATGGTACATAATCCAGGAAGATATACGCTAAGTCAAACGGAATTTGTTCTTGCATTTAAGAAAGGAAAATTCCCACAACCAAGGGGTGCAAGAAATATTCGTCAGATGGTTACAATACATAGGGGAGCACATAGTGTTAAACCTGTTGATGTTATTGAAGGAATAACAAAAATGTTTCCAGAGCAAGATAAAATTGAATTATTTGCACGTAATAACTATGTTGGCTGGGATAATTGGGGATTGGAGATCCCTAATGTGAAAATTGAAATTAAAACTGCTGGTGAAATGGATAGAAAAGTGCGTGGTAAGAAGAATTCAAATGGGGAACAGCAGGTTTTAAAGTTTGATGAAGATTAATTGTTTCAAGCGGTTGTAATGAATATAATTAAATTTTATTTACAGTTGATGAGAAGGGTAGATAAATTTATTAGATTAGATAATAAGGGATAAATATCATAGGAGTATCCAAATCTCTACAGCCTTTCTTTCGGAAGACCGATGGCTCCATTCGTGCAAATTTTTGCAGAATTAAACAGGGGGATACCTTCCATGTTCGGTTTATGTGAAAATATTTGTAGAATACCATTGCTAAAGCCGATTTTGTTTTGCCAGATAGTACCGAAATACGCAGAAATATAATCCGAATTGTCTTGCTATGCTGTGCTGTTAGAGTGATATATGTACTAACGAATAAAGAAAGGCGGGTATATATTATGAAGAATGAAATAAGATTTACATTGGAATTAAAGCAGAGACAGAAGCTGGCAAAGGAGATTGGAAACATACTTGGAACAGCACCGCATTATGAACGAGTACCAAGCTGTGCATATAATATTGCAGGATACCAACTGGACAAAGAGGGTGTATTGCAATAGTTATTTAATACCAATGGAGGCTCGTTACAGGTAGGTATTTATTGAACAAAGTGTTACAAAAAAGCTTGACCAGTACAGTTTCAGGCAATCATCGAGGACAGAAATGCACCGAAAGTGAAGAGAACCATAGATGGATATAGTGGATTCCTGTTTTACGATGATAATGGAATGTCACTTGTTGAAATGCATTGGCAACACCGATTCAATCATATGGTCGGTAGATATAATGATATTTACGGAGTACAGATGCCAAACATTACGCCTCATGTATGCAGGCACACTTACTGTTTGAATATGGCGAAATCAGGAATGAACCCGAAGACGCTGCAGTACCTCATGAGGCATTCGGATATATCAGTCACAATGAATGTGTACACTCATATCGGATTCGATGACGCTGAGGAAGAATTGAAACGGATGGAAGAGTTTAGGAAAGCACAGGCGGAGGTTGAGCAGAAGAAAGAGAAACCTATGTCGCAGAAGATGTTTAAGGTAGTTTAATATGGAAAAGAGATGACGCTCTTGCTTAGGCTGGGGCGTTATTTTTGTGGAAAAAAGAAAGATGAATTGGTATAATATTGCTAGATTATAAAGAAAAGGATGTGTAAAAATGCAAAATAGAAAATATCAAGTATTTATTAGTTCAACTTATTCAGATTTAGTAGAAGAAAGAAAAAAAGTTTTGGATATTTTATTAATGGCGGATTGTATTCCAGCAGGAATGGAAGCCTTTGTTGCGACTGATGTTGAACAGTTTGAAGTAATAAAAAAAGTTATTGATTTATGTGATTACTATATATTAATAATTGGACAACGTTATGGTTCAATTAATCAGGATACGGGTATTAGCTATACAGAGATGGAATATGATTATGCCATAAAAAATAAGATTCCAGTGTTGGTTTTTGTGCTTGATGAGCAGATTGTGTTACCAGATGATAAGAAAGAGAATGAACCGGATAAAGTAGAGCGGTTAAAAGCATTTAGAGCAAAAGCATTAACTAATAGGCTATGTAGTATATGGAAAAATACAGATGAATTGGTAGGAAAAGTGGCAGTTTCGATTATGACTGCAAAAGAAACAATAGAAAGACCGGGATGGCAAAGAGGAACAGATTTTGATGAAGCATCGTTACGTAGGACAATAATGAAATTGCAAGAAGAAAATGAAAATTTGAAAGTTAAATTGAATGATGCAATTGAAACAGTGCATTCGTTTACAGAAATTAAAAATGTAGCTTTTGAAAATTATGATGTAAAAATAGATTATCATTATACACCTGCAGGTAGTTATAGAAGGAGTGGTAGCATAGAAAAAAAACTTCCAGAAATATTCAAGGTGATTGCAACACAAATGATGGATGTTTCTTTAACTGAATCGGCTATTAGCGATGCCATAAAATCAAAATATGCTTCAATAACTGGATGCATGGTGTATTTTAATGATTCACAACAGATAAAAATAATATTAAATCAGTTGCGAGCTTTAGGCTTGATATATTCTTCTTGGAGTGAAAATGCAGGAAAGCTATATTGGGGATTAACCATAAAGGGAAGAAGATATAGGGACGAAATGATTGTTGTGAAAGAAAATGTGATGAGTGTGGACAATACTGAAGAATAGTAATATATGAGCGTTACTCAGATATGAAGATAGAATATTATGAAAAGGTGTAAAATTTGCTGAAGAACATGATTATTATACTAAGATAAATGAAGATGAGCTAACAATTCATAGAAGAAATCCTTAGTAGTAACCCATCCCCTTTTACTACCAATTTTACTACTAACAGGTAGTAACAATATGCTCCATTCTGCACTAATTCACCACAATCTGTAATTTCAGAGCATATCACAATAACCCCGGAAACCCTTGCAAAACAGGGCATTCCGGGGCAAATTAAGGAGAAGAAAAACAATGATAAAAATTTTATTCATCTGCCACGGCAACATCTGCCGCAGCACCATGGCAGAAAGCGTTATGACATATTTAGTTAAACAGGCAGGGCTGGAGAATGATTTTTATATTAATTCAGCAGCAACCAGCCGAGAGGAGATAGGTAATCCGCCACATCATGGAACTGTGGCGAAGCTAAGGGCAGAAGGAATCCCGGTTATTCCACACAGGGCAGTGCAGATGACACTGAATGATTATGAGGAATATGATTACCTTATAGGAATGGATACAGAAAATATCCGTAATATGCAGCGTATATCAGGTGGCGACCCTGATGAAAAAATATATAAGCTGCTCACATTTGCAGGCTCTGGTATGGATGTTGCAGACCCTTGGTACACGGGAGATTTCGAGGCAACCTACAGAGATGTAAAAGCTGGATGTGAAGGACTGTTAAGTGTGCTTAGAGAAGAACTTGCGTAAGATAATATATAACAATTTTAAATATTGTACATTTCGCATAAAACATATTTTGCATGATATAATGAGCACAAAAGAAAAGGAAGCGGCTGCGAAGCAGGACGAAAGAGCGCGAAAGCGAGGGTCCGTGAGTGTAGGGTAGACAAAGAGTAAATTATGATATATTGAAATATATCTAAGGAATAAACAAAAACAACTTATTTTTCAGCATTTTTTAAGTGACTCAATTATAGTTGTAGAAGTTAAGTCGTAAATAAAATAGATATATTTCATGCATTATGTGTAATTTAGGTGTTAAATAATTATCTATAAATAAGCATATGAAGAAAAATGCACAAAAATAAGTTGTTTTCGTTTGTGCTTGAGATACATTTCAATAGATTACGCAAAATATGTTTTTCTAAAGCGGATATAATTGTACAATATTTTAAATTTACTCATTTATAACAATTACATTAATTATCAAGCAATAGAGCAATCAGCAGCAGGCATTTAGCAGCAAAAATTTTCAATTTTACATCTATTACATAATCAAATACAATCAAACAGAATATTTTCCCATTCCCTGCATAAACTGTACAAACAGATATGCAGGGGTTTTTATTTTTGAAAACTTATATTGAAGAAAGGGTTATTGATATTGCCAATTACATAATAGATAACAATGCAACCGTAAGAAAGGCTGCAAAGCAGTTTGGAGTCAGCAAGAGTACAGCGCATAAAGATGTTACCACAAGACTTTTAGAGATTAATCCAAAGCTTGCGGCGAGAGTGCGGAAAATACTTGATATTAACAAGCAGGAGCGTCATATACGTGGAGGTATGGCGACTAAGGAAAAATACGCACATCATTTACAATAGCGATATATCACAACAAATCGTCAGCAAAATATATATGCATTTAAGTATATTTTAATAATGTTCTGCCAACTATATAAATTAAAGGCATCAATAGTCAGAGTTATATTTTTAAATGTGTTTAATACATTTATTAATTGGTATCAGGTTGAGCCGGATGGACACTTGTCCAGTAATTGACAGGAGGAATACTACTTATGCAATATAATTCAGAAAACAATAGCAGCAGTTCGCAGCATAATTCACACAATACTACTGACAATAATTATAACGAAAATGTCTATTCTAAGTACACGTCATCCAATTTTGCGGGAGGTGTGCCTATGAATGAGCCGATGGCAGAAAGATACTGTTCGCCAGCATCGGATGCTTATAGTGAGGGGATAGTTGCGGGCTGTCTTGACAATCCGTGTATCCCTAAGGAGGGGGTTACAGCCCACAGACTTATGGAGCATAGAAAGCTGGAGATAAGAAAAGTTATAGGAAGGGAAATTCTTGACTCAAGAGGCAATCCTACTGTGGAGGCACAGGTGCTGCTTGCTGATGGAACAGTTGGACACGGAATGGTGCCAAGTGGAGCATCAACAGGCGCATTTGAAGCGGTTGAGTTAAGAGATATGAACCAGAAAAGGTATCTTGGCAGGGGCACGCTTAAGGCAGTCAACCATATAAATGTTGAACTAAATAATACAGTTCTTGCGATGGATGCCTCTGATACCTTCGGGATTGATAATGCAATGATAAAAGAGGATGGAACAAAGGATAAGTCAAGGCTTGGTGCCAATTCTATTCTTGCTGTGTCAATAGCATGTGCAAGGGCAGCGGCGGCATCACTTCATATGCCTCTGTACAAGTTTATAGGTGGAAATGCGGCAACAACTCTTCCAGTTCCTATGATGAATATCATCAATGGTGGAAGACATGCGGTTGGAAGTGACTTTCAGGAATATATGATAGTTCCGGCAGGTGCAAAATGTTTTCGTGAAGCACTCCGTATGGGAACAGAGGTGTTTCATTCGTTAAAGGATATATTATCAAGGAAAGGATATGCGGTTACTGTAGGTGATGAGGGTGGCTTTGCGCCAGATGTGGCTGATGCATTTGAAGTATTTGAGCTTCTTATGGAGGCAGTCAGGTCGGCAGGTTATGAACCGGGAAAGGATATATACTTTGCGATGGATGCCGCAGCTTCAGAGCTTTACAATGCAGAAAGCGGATTATATGAGTTTCCAAGAGAGTATCAGGCATCACATAACAGAAGCTTATGTTCGTGCAGGAATTCATCTGATAATGGTACAGAAAATGTAGATAAACCGGATAAGATAGTTTCTCCTGATTTGCCGGACACAGTCAATCCAACTGGCGATATTAAGCGTAATAGCAGGGAACTTGTCGATTATTACTCTAAAATTGTCGACAAATATCCTCTGATATCAGTAGAAGACCCACTTAACGAGGAAGATTGGGAAGGATGGAAGTATATCACAGACAAACTTGGCAGCCGTATACAGCTTGTTGGTGATGACTTGTTTGTGACGAATACAGAAAGACTTAAGAAGGGTATAGAGTCAGGCTGTGCCAATTCTATTCTTATAAAGTTTAATCAGATAGGAACTCTTACGGAAACGATTGAAGCAGTTAAGATGGCACATCGTGCCGGTTACACAGCCATATCAAGCCATCGTTCCGGAGAAACAGAGGATACAACAATAGCAGATATGGCGGTCGCCCTTAATATGGGGCAGATAAAGACAGGCGCACCATCAAGAGGAGAGCGTGTTGCGAAGTATAACAGGCTGTTACGAATAGAAGATGAGCTCGGAGCAGCAGCGGTATTTCCGGGAATAAGTGCGTTTGTGGGAATTAAGAATAGTTAAAAATCTGCTTATATGCCAGAAGGTGTTTCAATGATAATGCGTTAAGCTTTATCATTGAAACACCTTCTGGCATATAAGTGTGTGTTAGTTATTTTTATTATCCGGAGCTGTATTTTAAAAAATATTACTAAACTCATACCTTTATAACTACAAATGAGCAGGTACAGAAAAATGCACAAAAATAATTTGTTTTTGTTTGTACTTAAGATACGTTTCAATAGATTATAAAAATCTGATTTTCTAACGCGGACATACTTGTTCAATATTTTAAATTACTCAAACAAAACGTCATTAAGCCCCAATATTTATAGTATATAAACAAAATGCTATTCTCACGGCAATCTTAAATTACAAAAGCGAAACAATATTAAGTCCGCTGGTTTTAGAAAGGTCAACATATTCATCCACACACTGCACTATAGGCTGGTGGAGTGCGTTGTCATTGATAAGAACAACTTTTCCTGTGCGGCCATCGGATAACTTGACATTAGTTCCAATGTAAGAAGCTACTACATTTTTAAGAAATGGAATGACATATACAGGGTCAAACTTAGTGAAAGCATCCTGATACATCATCTTAACAACTTCAAACGGGCATATAGATGCACGGTATACGCGTGTGGCAGTCATGGCATCATAAACATCTGCAATAGTAATAATCTTTGCAATAACAGGAATGTCGTCACTTTTGAGCCCAAAAGGATAACCGCTTCCATCACATTTTTCATGGTGCAAAAGAACTGCTTCCTTAACAGGAAGTGGAAGGTCTTTATCCTTAATCTGCTCATACCCGAGATTAACGTGATGTTTCATAATCTCATATTCATTATCAGTGAGCGCACCGGGCTTATTAAGAATCTTATCAGGTACAAGAAGCTTGCCTATATCGTGAAGAAGTCCAGCAAGAGTAAGAATTTTAATATCTTCCTCACTAAAGTTAAGCCATTTACCAATGATAGAAGCTATGAGGGCGACATTGACTGAGTGGACATATGTAATGTCATTTTTATTTCGCATAGCATGAAGCATATCAAACATCTGTAAAGAGTTGCGGGCTTCGGAAACTATGTTCATAGTATCCGATACCATTGAGTCAGTATCTATAGACTCATCCGATGTCAGGAATGAATTAAGGTTATCTTTTACAGAGTCAACATTATGGTTGTATTCTGATTCAAAATGTTTGTATTCCTCAGAATTACGCACCTTTTCATAATAATTGGCGTTTTCCTTATCAGCATTGATTGAAGCCGCATTTCTTTCTGCCTGCGAAGCGGAATCTTCTTCTTCATTATAAATGTTTATTTCAAGCACATGCAGACTTGATATCTTTGCAATAAGTGACGGTGTAAGTACAGTATCTTTAGGTGCAAGCATAGAGCCATCGCTTAGTATAATGTCTCGCGAAAGCTTCATTCCAGCCTGCGCATCAAATATAAATATAGTAATGTCGTTCATAAAAACCTCCTGTTTTAGATACATACGATAAAAAAGAAAATGCCCACCTGCTGTAAAAAGTAAATAGTTTTAAAACATTTTTGTCTTTATGCCCTGTCAGTATCACGTTAAATTAAATATAAAATAATTATAAAATTAATAAAGTAAAAAGTCAATTCTACTTGACGTAGAAGAATATATTGTGTAATATCTGTGGTAGATTACGGATGGTGTGATTATCTGACGGATTATCAGCTATATGGTATGTCAGATATTAAGGCGGTTAAGTGACATTTGAGGTATATTAATGTACGCAGATGAGTCTGGCTGTCAAAGGTTTTGCCAGCGTAGTCATAAATGAATATATGATTATATCCCTTATTTAGAGCGGTGGAGATACATAGGATCTGAGAAGCCCGGCAACCCCTTATAAGCGATGTGTGGATATGAATTCATGTTTATATCCGTATCACATTTATATATGAGAAAGGAAGGTGCCAACCTGAGCGAGATTATTCGAACAATGAGAGGATTTCGAAGCAGATTTCGGGTCCCTTCAAGGGACCTTTTTCTATGCATAGATATATATAAATGTATGTAAAAAACGGACATACAATTTAAATTATAATTATGCATCCATACGGAATTAGGATATAAGCATGTCGTATTATGCTTTGTGGTGTGTTATATCAGGCATAATCGGAGACACTTAGTAACATGGAAGTTTATTTTAAGAGAAGGAGAATGACTAACACAATGGAAAAAAGATTATTTACTTCAGAGTCAGTAACAGAAGGACATCCAGATAAAATCTGCGACCAGATATCAGATGCAGTACTTGATGCACTTTATGCGCAGGACCCATATTCAAGAGTTGCATGCGAAACACTTACAAATACAGGTTTCGTTATGGTAATGGGTGAGATTACAACAAAGGCAAATGTTGATATTCCACAGATTGTACGTGATACAGTTGTTGAGATAGGTTATGACAGTTCAGAAAAGGGATTTGATGGTAACACTTGTGCTGTTATGGTTGCACTTGATAAGCAGTCTGCAGATATAGCTATGGGTGTTGATAAGGCACTTGAAGCTAAGGAAGGCATTGATAAAGAAGATGACGACCTCGGTGCTGGAGATCAGGGTATGATGTTTGGTTATGCTACTAATGAAACAGAAGAATATATGCCATACTCAGCAGCGCTTGCACAGAAGCTTTCTAAGCAGCTCACAAAGGTTCGTAAGGACGGCACATTAAGCTACTTAAGACCAGATGGAAAGACTCAGGTAACAGTTGAATATGATGAAAACAATAAGCCAATCCGTCTTGATGCAATCGTTGTATCATCACAGCATGCGCCAGAAGTATCACAGGAACAGATTCACGAAGATATCAAGAAGTATGTTATTGATGCAATTGTTGACCCAGCTATGGTAGATGCTGATACTAAGATATTTATCAATCCAACAGGACGTTTCGTTATAGGTGGACCTAACGGAGATTCAGGTCTTACAGGCAGAAAGATTATCGTAGATACTTACGGTGGAGCTGCAAGACATGGTGGTGGAGCTTTCTCTGGTAAGGACTGCACAAAGGTTGATCGTTCAGCAGCATATGCAGCACGTTATGTAGCTAAGAACTTAGTTGCAGCAGGTATTGCTGACAGATGCGAAATCCAGCTCTCATATGCAATCGGTGTTGCACATCCAACATCTATCTGCGTTGACACATTTGGCACAGGTAAGTTAAGCGATGAGAAGATTGTAGAAATCATCAGAGAGAACTTTGATTTAAGACCAAATGGAATTATTAAGATGCTCGACTTAAGAAGACCTATCTACAAGCAGACAGCAAGCTATGGTCACTTTGGACGTACAGATCTTAACCTTCCTTGGGAGAAGTTAGATAAGGTTGATGCACTTAAGAAGTATCTTTAAAATATAGGGGCGTTTAGTATACATTCATAATTATAATGTTGACGAACGGACGACTTAATAAAGCTACACGTAGCTGGTATACATCAACGATGCCAGCTACGTGTAGCTTTATTATGTCTGTCTGTGCTGCTTCTTATACTTTCCTTTAGTTCTCAGCAACGATTTGACAAGGAGGTCAAATCGAGCGAAAACAAAACACGGATGTTTTTAATCAATGCCATCCCTAAACACCAATATTTATAAAAAAATTATATTTTTTCTCATTAAGTACTTTTAAAATTCCTTATTTATGTATATAATGTTGATTAGCTATGAAAAGTATTTTTTATTGCTAATATATTAATGAGATACATTTATTTGCATATGTTTATATAATGATACCAGGGGCAAAAGGTCTAAATCCACATGAGCCTGCTCATAGGTGGGTGAATGACCTTGTGACCAGACCCAATATGAGCATAAAAGTGAGATGATAGTCCCACGATATGCGAATATTGGGGGATTGTGGGAGTGCGCAGCACGGAACAATCCGTAGGTATCATAGTGGAATTATAATTAAGACAATATTAATATGCAGATTAGACATAATTGACGATAACAGAGATAGAAAGTTGAAGATTTAGGAGGAGAAAAGATGTTATCAACTGATATTGGAATCGATTTGGGTACTGCAAGTATTCTTGTATATATAAAGGGTAAGGGCGTTGTTTTAAAGGAACCTTCAGTTGTCGCATTTGACAGAGATACTAATAAGATTAAGGCTATCGGCGAGGAAGCCCGTCTGATGCTTGGTAGAACACCTGGTAATATCGTGGCGGTAAGACCACTTCGTCAGGGCGTTATTTCAGATTATACAGTTACAGAGAAGATGCTTAAGTACTTCATCCAGAAGGCTATCGGAAGAAGAATGCTTAAGAAGCCTAGAATAAGTGTATGTGTGCCTTCTGGTGTTACAGAAGTAGAGAAGAAGGCAGTTGAGGATGCAACTCTTCAGGCAGGTGCAAGAGAGGTTGCTATTATTGAGGAACCTATAGCAGCAGCTATCGGTGCAGGTATTGATATATCAAGACCTTGCGGTAATATGATAGTTGATATTGGTGGTGGTACTACAGATATCGCTGTTATTTCACTTGGAGGTACAGTTGTAAGTACTTCTATCAAGATTGCAGGTGATGATTTTGATGAAGCACTTGTAAGATATATGAGAAAGAAGCATAATCTTCTTATAGGTGAAAGAACAGCAGAAGATATTAAGATAAAGATTGGTTCAGCTTATCCACGTCCAGAGGTTGTCAAGATGAATGTAAGAGGACGTAACCTTGTTACAGGTCTTCCAAAGACAGTTGAGGTAACTTCAGAAGAGACAGAGGAAGCTTTAAAGGAAGCTACATCACAGATAGTTGAGGCAGTTCACAGCGTGTTAGAGAAGACACCACCAGAACTTGCATCAGATATCGCAGACAGAGGTATCGTTCTTACAGGTGGCGGAAGTCTCCTTTCAGGATTAGAAGAACTTATAGAATCAAAGACAGGAATTAACACTATGACAGCAGAAGACCCTATGACAGCAGTTGCCATAGGAACAGGTAAGTTCATAGAATTCCTTGCAGGTTACAGAGAAGATTAGGAAAAGAGGTCAGGTATGGTAAGAGGTTTATATACTGCTTACACAGGATTAGTGAATCAGCAGAGAAGACTTGATATAGTGTCGAATAATCTTGCAAATGCAACAACAACCGGATATAAGAAGGAAGGCGTTACAACACAGAGCTTTGATTCTGTATACGGAATTAAGATTAATGATGCTACAGTTGGCTATATGAATCAGAGTATAGGCAGCATGAGTCTTGGTGCAAAGATAGGAGAAACATACAGAAGCTGGGATCAGGGTTCCCTTAGAAACACAGACAGCGATTACGATTTCGCACTTTCAGGACAGGGATTTTTCTCTATCTCATTTACTAATAAAGCAGGTGAAACATCAACACTTTATACCAGGGATGGATCTTTCCAGATGAATCAGGAGGGTTATCTGGTTACCAAGGATGGTGATTATGTATTGGGTGAAGGCGGCAACCCTATACAACTTCCTACAGATGTATCGCAGCTTACAGTCGATTCGACAGGAGGTATATATGCGGATGGACAGTATGTAGATACATTTGGAATTGTTGATTTTGAAGATTATAACTACATAGAGGCTTATGGTGAGAATCTCTATAGGGCAGTTGACGGAGCAGTTACAACTGATTCCACAGCAGCAGTTAATCAGGGATATATTGAGGCATCTAATATTAATGTTGTGACAGAAATGGTCGATATGATTAATATATCCAGAGAGTATGAAAGTAATCAGAAGATTGTCAACGCCATAGATGAGATGTTAGGAAAGATGGTCAGCATATCTGAGTTGTAGATCCTGTTTATAATGGACAGCTTTATAATGCAGATTAATTCATAAATATCAGCCTTGGTAAGCTCACATTTATGTGTAGCTGCAACAGGCTGTGTGTGGCGGAAGTGAATTGTGCCACGTATTTAAGTAGTTGTTGTGTTTTAGGTGAATTCCGGAAGGAAGAGATGAAGTTAAATTAAGCTTAAGACGTCATATATTAAAATGTTTATATATCATACAAAATATATATAAAGTATAATTGCTTTGTATGATAATCAGGAGGAATAAGCACTATGATGAGATCATTATGGACTGCTGCATCGGGTATGATGGCGCAGCAGACAAGTGTAGATACAATATCGAATAACCTTGCTAATGTTAATACAGTAGGTTATAAGTCAGAATCAACAGAATTCAAGTCATTGTTATATCAGAATCTTCAGGCGAAGACAACATCAGCCAATGGTGAAAATAAGCCAGTATCTGCACAGGTTGGACTTGGTTCAAGAGTAGTATCGGTTACATCACATTATACACAGGGCGCTATGAATGCGAGTGAAAGTTCAACAGACTTTGCTATTAATGGTGATGGCTTCTTTGCAGTACAGAATGAGAACGGAGATACAGTATACACACGTAATGGTAACTTTTATTTCTCAACAGCAACAGAAGGTATGATGTTATGTACGGCAGATGGCTATCCTGTATTAAGTACAGATGGACAGCCAATAGTACTTACAGATGATTATAATGCATCAAAGGTAAAGGTTGATAAGGAAGGTAATATCCAGTATCCGGGTGATGATGGTAATCTTGAGAATATCGGAATTAAGATAGGACTTTTCCAGTTCACTAACCCATCAGGTCTTGAGAAGCTTGGAGGCACTTATCTTGCAGAAACAGATGCATCTGGTATTCCACTTAATGAGGAAACAGATGATGTTGGCAAGAAGAGTGAGTTAAGACAGAATTATCTTGAGGCATCTAATGTTGAAGTTGCAACAGAGATGGTTAACCTTATAACAGCACAGAGAGCATACGAACTCTGTTCTAAGGCTATAACAACAACAGATACCATGATGGAGCAGGCAAACGCACTTAAGAGGTAATTAAGCCTATGCATTTGCAGGAATGGAGATTATTATGGATTATATGACAGGTATTAATACAAGTTATGCGGATACATATGATAAAACTTCATCAGACCTTACTGATAAGATAACAGGCACAGACTTTTCAAAGGCATCAGATGATGAGCTTATGAGTGTGTGCAAGGACTTTGAAAGTTACTTTGTAGAGCAGATGCTTAAGTCCATGGAAAAGATGGCTAAGATAGATTCAGACGATGATGACAGCAGCACATCACTGTTTAACAGTATGGCTTCTATAGGAGGAGATTCAGATTCTGCCATGAGCACACTTGGAAGCTACTTCGGTGATGAAATGATTAAGAATTATGCCCAGTTATTTACAGAAACTAACAATGGAAAGGGACTTGGCATAGCACAGACACTTTATGAGCAGATGAAACGTAACTATTCAGTGGACGAGGCATAGCTTATATAAAAAGTTATAAAGAGAGGAAAAGCAGATTGGATTACGAGTCTGTTAAGTATGTAGAAGGTTTTGTAGAGAATATTATCTTTCGTAATGGGGATAATGGCTACACAGTTTTTGAAATAAAATACAAAGGTGAAGATGTTACCTGTGTTGGCACTTTAAGCAGTGTTGACACAGGTGAATTTATAGCTGCGGATGGAGATTTTGTAAAACATCCATCATACTATACAATGCAGTTTAAGATAACTTCTTATGAGTTCAAAACGCCTACGGATGCGGAGTCTGTAAAGCGTTATCTGAGTTCTGGTGCAATCAAGGGTATAGGCGCAAAGATGGCTGAACGAATAGTTAAAGAATTCGGTGAGCAGACATTTGAGGTGCTTGACAAAGAACCAGAACGTCTGGCAGGTATTAAAGGAATAAGTTATAACAAGGCGATGGATATAGCGCAGCAGTATGCTGGTAAGAGAGATACCAGAAAGGCTGTTATGTATCTTCAGGATTATGGCATCCAGATGAATCTTGCTAACAAAATATTCAAAAAATACGGCAACAGCATATACACGATTATCACAGATAATCCATACAGGCTTGCAGATGATATTGAGGGTATAGGCTTTAAAAAAGCAGATGCTATTGCAACGAAGGTCGGAATTAAAGGTAATTCGGACTTCAGAATAAAAAGCGGTATGTTGTATTGTCTTAATCAGGCGACATTACAGGGGCATACATACCTGCCATATGATATGTTAAAGACTCAGGCAGAGCAGCTTTTAGATGTTAAGATAGAAGATTATGAACATTTTATAAGTGACCTTGCCATAGATAAGAAGATTGTTATCAAGAAAAATGTGGCAGAGGATAATTCTGATACCACAGATGAGGATGAGCATAACCAGTGGAATGTATATTCGGCAATGTATTACCGTATGGAGCAGAATGTAGCGAAAAATCTGCTTGAACTTAATATACAGTGTGATGAGAATGTTGAAAATGTATATGAAAGAATTGCTGACATTGAAAAAACAGAAAATATAGAGCTTGACGATATACAAAAGCAGGCGGTTGTTGATGCTGCACTTAATGGACTTGTGATTATCACAGGTGGTCCCGGTACAGGAAAGACGACTACTATTAATGCCATAATCAAGTATTTTGAGATGGAAAGACTTGATATAAGGCTTGCTGCACCGACGGGAAGGGCGGCTAAGCGTATGACAGAAACCTGTGGTGTGGAGGCACAGACACTTCACAGACTTCTTGAGATAGCAGGTGGTGGGCTTGCAGAGCTTGATGGTGAAAAACGAAGTGCATCAGCGGGGCTTGGTATGCATTTTAACAGGGATCAGGAAAATCCTCTTGAGGCGGATGTCATCATAGTCGATGAGATGTCAATGGTTGATATTAATATTATGAATGCGCTTCTTAAGGCGGTTCCTGTAGGAACAAGACTTATACTTGTCGGGGACGTTGACCAGCTTCCAAGTGTCGGTCCCGGAAATGTGTTAAAGGACATTATATATTCTGAGTGCTTTAATGTCGTAAAGCTCGAAAAAATATTCAGACAGGCGGCAGAAAGTGAAATAATAACCAATGCGCACAGGATAAATAAAGGAGAACAGGTTACACTTAATAAGTACAGCAAGGACTTTCTTTTTATACACAGACATGGTGCTGAGGCGATAATAGCTGCATTAAAGACTGTTGTGAAAGAGAAGCTTCCTAAGTATGTGGATGCGGACGTAAGTGAAATTCAGGTACTTACGCCATCAAGAAAGTCGGCGGTCGGGGTGGAGAGGCTTAACACAGTCCTTCAGGAATATCTTAATCCAGCAAGTGCGGCAAAGATGGAGAAAAAGCATGGCGATACGCTTTTCAGGGAAGGCGATAAGGTTATGCAGATAAAAAACGATTATCAGCTTGACTGGATGAAAAGAAATAATAACGGAATTGTTATTGAACAGGGCAGTGGAGTATTTAACGGTGATACGGGAATAGTTAAGGAGATAGTTCCATTTAACAAAAGTATGACTGTCAGGTTTGAAGATGGAAGATATGTGGAGTACAGCTTTGATAATCTTGACGAGCTTGAACTTGCGTATGCGATAACTGTGCACAAGGCGCAGGGAAGTGAATATCCGGCAGTTATTATTCCTATGTATACAGGACCAAGGATGCTTATGAACCGCAATATTCTGTATACAGCCATCACAAGAGCCAGAAAGTGTGTGTGTATGATAGGCGAGGAGGATATATTTATGCAGATGGCAGCCAATGAGTCAGATGCCAGAAGATATACCTCACTTGATATGCGTATACGTGAGCTGGCACAGGGGATGGAGTTTTAATAATTAATAGCATATTAGCAATGTGTATAACTTAATGGGGGATTAATGAAAAATAAAGGGGATATACTTAGTATTAAGGGAGATAGTGCATCGTATAAAGGTGCAGAAAATGTAATAAAAAATATAATAAACGGCATAGAGGATGCTGTATTTCCACCTGCATGTCCGATTTGTTCAAAACCGAGAGTGATAAGAGGTGGAAAAAGACTGGATATATGTCCTTGGTGTTATGATAACATAAAGTATGTTAAGGAACCAACCTGTATAAAGTGCGGTAAGGCACTGGAGGATAATGACAGAGATTACTGCACTGACTGCACGAAAACAAGGCATTTATACGACCAGGCAATAAGCCTGTATGAGTATTCAGATGGCATAAAGCAGTCCATATACAGATTTAAGTACCGCAATAAAAGGGAGTATGCAGATGTGTATGCTGCTGAGATTGCAAGGGAATGTGGCATAGTTATAAATATGTGGGAACCGGATGTTATTATTCCTGTTCCGATACACAAGGAAAGGTACAGGCAGAGAGGGTATAATCAGGCAGGGCTTATTGCATGCAGCCTTTCAAAGAAACTTCATATACCAGTCGATGAGAATTATATTATCCGTGTTAAGAAAACAACCCCTATGAAGGAACTTAATAACATAGAAAGAGTTAAAAATCTTCAAAATGCTTTTCAAATATATTATAATGGTATAAGATATAATAAAGTATTGATTGTTGACGACATATATACAACGGGAGCGACTATAGATGCATGTGCAAAGTGTCTTAAAGAGTATGGTACAGACAATGTATATGCAATAACATTGTGTATAGGGAATGGTTTCTAGGGCTTACTGATTTTTGGATGTTGCAGACATCAGGTTGTAGAATTAATGACAGCGGCTTTTATATAGGGTTATACATTTGTGGGAATTGATATTGTATACATATATGAATATAGACAGAAGAAGTGACAATATGCTGGATTGGAGGATATTATGGAAGTAAGAAACTGTAAAATGTGTGGAAGGTTATATAATTTTGTAGGTGGACCAGGACTTTATCGTAATTTATGCCCTAATTGTGTGGAAAGAATGGAGGACAAGTTTCAGGATGTTAAGGAATATATAGATGAGCATCCGGCAGCAACTATCAACGAAGTATCAGAGGAATGTGATGTAAGTGCAAGGCAGATAGAACAGTGGATAAGACAGGAAAGACTTATGATAACTGAGGGTTCGTCTATCGGAATTACATGTGAGAGATGTGGAGTATCAATAAAATCAGGAAGATTTTGCGAAAGATGTAAGAATAAGATGGCTAATAACTTAGGCTCTATGTATGGGGAGTCTAATGCTGCCGTAGAGAATATGGAAAAGAGAGCAAGAGCAGAAGCTAAGATGAGATATTTCGACTCATAATAGTGTGCATAAAACGAGTTGTATCAGAAAAAGATAACGAAAAGCTGAGTGTTTTTGGCTTTAAGATTATAGGTAGAATGCCCGGAGGCTTAAGAAAGTGGAAGTGTTCTTAGGCCTGCAAGGCGGGGCTAAAAGTCCAATGCCTGATTATGCAAGCATAAACGGCTTTTCTGATATTTTGCTCCATTACATCATAATAATAAAATCAGGTTTTTATATGAATTAAAATCAGTTGATAACTGATTAACAGTAGTAAATTTTTAACAATCTTAAATAATCCCCAATATATATGAATAAGTAACAGAATAAGTGGAAAACATATTAACATCACAAGCAATGAGTGCATAAGTGTAGTGAGCAGCTTGGTTATTATATTGTGCATTATATGTGCAGAATGGAGGTTAATATGGATAAGCGTAAAAAGAATACGGTAAAGATTGTGTCTACAGTTATTTCGCTGGGAATAATTGCAGCGCTTATTATTGGCGTTGTTTCAGTCATAAAAAGTGTCAATGCCAACAGAGGGGGCAATAATAACATAGTCAATCTGAATGAAACCGAAGAGAATGTTGCGATAAAAACAGAAGATGTAACCGATGAGATAGATGAGCTGGGAACAGAAGAAATACTACAGGAGGCCAATGCAAGAGGCAGAATGGCAGAGGACAGCGATATATCTGCAACTGAAAGCACAACAGTTGCAGCTAAGGCTGATAAGGAAAATGTGACAGAAGAACCTACAGTTCCACCAACAATGTCATCAGAGGAGGTTATGGCGGAGGCTATGAAGAGTTTTTCTTTTGATGAGAGCAATAAGCTTGCATGGCCGGTATTAGGACATATTACTCTTGATTACAGTATGGATGAAACTGTGCTTTTTAAGAGCCTTGGTGTATACAAATGCAGTCCTGGAATTATTATAAGCTCAGAAGTAGGAGCTAATGTAGGAGCTGCGGCTTCTGGAATAGTCACAGACGTTGCAGAACTTTCAGAGACTGGCACAACAGTGACAGTTTCAATCGGTAATGGATATGAAACAACAACAGGTCTTATAGAAAATGTTAATCTAAGAAAAGGTGATAAAGTTGTTGCAGGCCAGCTTATAGGTACCGTGGCAAGCCCTAGTGCATATTATATAGAAGAAGGTCCTGGAGTGTACTTTAAGCTCACACAATATGGAGAACCTGTCAATCCTGATGCATATTTTGTGGAGTAGAAAAACTAGCGCCTGCTTTAACATTATACGTTATAACAATAGCTGAAGTATCAGGAAGCTGCTGATATATGGTGTAATTCCTATCCCCGGTAACATGCCACAGGTCTGGCATAGCTATATTATCTATATACGGTATAGCAGGCGCTTTATATATAATTTTTTAATTGTAGGATTGTGTATCACGGAACAATCCGTAGGCATCAAAGTTGGGGAATTTTGACCCCGACATCATTGTATAATACCAGATAAAAATGTAACTTAAGAATGAAGAGAACACTGCTCTATAAGTTCCATAATTATAGGTATGGCATTGCTTTCTTTGCTCTTTGCCATATTGTTAATGTAAGAGTGTCTGTTTTCATACAGTTCATTAACAGCATTTAAAAGAGACTCAGGTGTAAGGTCTTCTTCAAATATAACACTTGAATATCCGTGTTCTTTAAAGGACTTTGCATTAAGTATCTGGTCGCCACGGCTTGCATTAGCAGATAGCGGAATTAAAAGATTAGGCTTCTTTAAAGCAAGCAGTTCACATATAGAGTTAGCGCCTGCCCTTGATATGACAATATCACTTATGGAGAAGAGGTCACGCATCTGCTCGCTGATATATTCAAACTGCACATAACCATTAATATTATTAAGTGAAGCATCTGTTTTGCCTTTTCCACAAAGGTGTACAACCTGAAACTTCTTTAAAAGTTCAGGAAGAATTTTTCTTACAGCTTCATTTACATGGACAGCACCAGTACTTCCGCCAACAACCATAATAATAGGTTTATCTGGTGTGAAGTTACATAATTCAAGTCCGGCGAGCTTGTTGCCAAGAAGAAGCTCCTGTCTTATAGGAGAACCTGTAAGGACGGCCTTATCTTTAGGAAGATACTTGATAGTTTCAGGAAAGTTGCAGCATATACGTGTTGCTTTTCTCATGGCTATCTTGTTGGCAAGTCCAGGTGTCATATCGGATTCATGTATTATAACGGGAATGTGCTTATGACCCGCTGCAAGTACAACAGGAACAGACACAAAGCCACCCTTTGAAAATACTATATCAGGCTTAATGCGGCGCATAAGCTTTCTTGCCTGAAAGTAACCTTTAATAACTCTGAAAGGGTCGGTAAGGTTCTTAAAGCTCTTATATCTTCTTAACTTTCCGGATGATATTCCATAGTAAGGTATATCAAGACTTTCAATCAGACTTTTTTCAATTCCATTGTATGAACCAATATAGAATACTTCATATCCAGCCTCTTTAAGGCTTGGAAGCAGAGCTATATTAGGTGTTACATGACCAGCAGTTCCACCGCCGGTAAGTACTATTTTCTTCATTATTAATCCTCATTTCCGCGCACTCATATGAGGTGCTTACATTTTATGTGCAAATCTTTCCTTAAAGCTGCAATGCTTACATAAAGGCTCTACAGCGTATTTATTATGAAAACCTTTGATGAATTCGACACTTCGTTTACACTCAAGAATATCCTTAAGCGGGGTGTCAAATATATTGCCAAGCTTCATAACACCGTTGCCATCAAGACAGCATGGAGTTACAGTGCCATCGCTTAGTATAGCGATATGTGTTCTAAGCCCTTGACAGAAGCCGCGCTCATTACAGTAAGTGCTGTTAAGCTCAGGCCATTCAAAAGGACTTTGGACATTGACATATAAATGTCTTTTTATTGTACAGTTGCGCTTATTAAAAAGTGTTGGTTCTTTTTTGGTATTCCATAGTCGCAGGGATATTTCGGTTTCTGTCTTTTCTAATATCTCTTCACAGGAATAAAAAAGCTCATTAATATAGTTGTCCATATCTATGCAGTCGTTGTCATCAGCACTGTGCATAGATACATTTATCTGGTGTACAGGCTGCTTTATAAGTGTGTAAAGCTTCTTATAAAGCAGAGTTCCATTAGTCGTTAAGTTGACTGTCATATTGGCATCACTGCACATTGAAAGAATAGTTTCAAGTTCAGGATGCAGCATAGGTTCACCTTTTACGTGCAGATAAATGTAATTCGTATACGGCTTGACTTCATCAAGAATATGTCCGAATTCTTCAATCGACATAAAGTGAGGTGGACGTTTTGTTTCCTGACAGAACGAACACTTCAGGTTGCAGGTGCTTGTAATTTCTATATATATTCTTTTGAAACGGCTTACTGAACCCATATTATCTCCATTCCGCAGGTATAATTAATTTATAGTAAAGTATTTAAGAGTAACTATTAATATGCAATCTATAAATGAGCAGATACACAAAAATGCACAAAAATAATTTGTTTTTGTTTGTACCTTAGATATATTTCAATAGATTATGAAAAATCTGCTTTTTAACACAGACATACTTGTGCAATATTTTAAATTTGCTCACTTATAGATGCAATTTCCAAATCAGCTTATGGTATATAAATAAATTTATTCAGGGTTAATTTGTAAGTTGCAAATTATATAAGTATTGCTGTACATATAATAGGTTACATTAGTTAGCTTTTGCAAGATACTGCTCAAGTGCATTGGCAAGCTGGTCAGGACATGATGTTGGCTTAAAACCGCACTTAATACCTTTCATACGCTTGATAGCTTCGTTGACATCCATGCCTTCAACAAGAGCAGCAACGCCCTGTGTATTACCAGAACATCCTCCCTCAAACTTAACACCAGTAACTTTATTATCAACTACATCAAATTCTATAGAACGTGAGCACACGCCTTTTGTTGTATACTTCATAATTATATTCCGCCTTTCTGTATATTAGATATTAATTATTTACATCGTTATATATTAACATGATGTAAGGTGCAAAAGGTCAAAAAGTCTTTCGTGCCTGCACAATAAGACTTTTGAACTTGAGACCTTTACATCTTAACATTATAAAGGATAACATACAAGAGAGGATTATATGAATTGTAAAGCAGGAATTAAATAGAGGTGGGATTATTTAAGGGGCTGTCATATTAAGAATTATTTATTGAGTATATTAATAAGTGTTTTTTAATGATTATGATATAATGTATATTTTTTATTACTATACTTCAGATATAATAAAATAAGGGTATATAATTTAAGAAGTTGAATAGAAAGATTTACTGTGTTAGTATAATAATGTTAGTGCGAATTTATGAGTATAGAGCCAGAAAAGAGTAAATAAGTACATAATATTTAAAGAAAAAGGATGGTATAATCATGATAGGTATTATAGGAGCGATGGATGAAGAGGTAGCCCAGATCGTGGAAGTTATGCAGGTTGAGCGTGAAGAAAGCAAGGCTTGTATGACATTTAAGGCTGGAAAGCTTAATGGTAAGGATGTTGTAGTTGTAAGGAGCGGAATTGGTAAGGTTAATGCTGCTGTATGCACACAGATATTAGTAGATGACTTTAATGTGGATTATGTTATCAATACAGGAATTGCAGGTTCTTTAAAGGCAGAGATTAACATAGCAGATATTGTTATATCAAGTGATGTACTTCACCATGATATGGATGCAACAGGCTTTGGATATCCTTTAGGACAAATTCCAAGAATGGAAGTATTATCATTTGAAGCAGATAAGAAGCTTATAGAGCTTGCTGATAAAGCCTGCAAAAAGGTTCTTCCAGAGATAGGAACACATATCGGACGTGTTGTCAGCGGCGACCAGTTTATATCAGATAAGACAGTTAAGGAAAGAATATCATCTAACTTTGACGGATATTGTACAGAGATGGAAGGCGCAGCCATAGCACAGGCAGCTTATCTTAATAAGGTTCCATTTGTAATCTTAAGAGCCATATCAGACAAGGCAGATGACAGCGCAACAATGGATTATCCTACATTTGAGAAGCAGGCTATAGCTAATTCGGTTAAGCTTATTAAGGAATTAGTAGCTACAGTGTAATGTGCGTTAGCAATGAACCGTGCCAGATAAAAGCATAAAAAAGAACTGTGCTTGCACAGAGTTATTTTTATGCTTTTGTCGGACAGGGTGAATGCCCGACAGTCTAAGAAAGCAGGGGGGTCTTGGACTTGCATTGCTGGTAGATAATCTAAGCTATAATTAGCGCAAAAGAAAAGGGAAAATTATAAAAATAAGCGGGGTGTGACACTTACACTCCGCTTATTTCACATTGTCCGTCTGCCACTTATAATAACATTACCAGATATTATAAGTGGCAGCCACCAGACATCAGTTTAATTATATTTATTATATATTAAGTAACTCACTATATACCTTAAGTGCTCCGTCAGTATCATGTGCAAGCACGCGCTTAGCAAGCACCTTTCCAAGCTGTACGCCTTCCTGGTCGAAGCTGTTTATATTCCATAAGAAGCCCTGGAACATAATCTTATTCTCAAAGTGTGCAAGAAGAGCACCAAGAGTTTCAGGAGTGAGGGCATCACCTGTTATTATGCTTGAAGGTCTGCCACCCTTGAAGTTCTTGTTAAGATTATCGTCAGACTTTCCACAGGCAAATGCAACAATCTGGGCTGCTACATTGGCACATAACTTCTGCTGGCTTGTGCTGTCCTGAATAGTAACATCATTTTCAAGCTGGCTGTTTCTAAAGCCGATGAACTGAAGAGGAACAATGTTAGTACCCTGATGTAAAAGCTGATAGAATGAGTGCTGTCCGTTAGTACCCGGTTCACCAAATATAACAGGACCTGTAGGATAATCTACCGGCTCACCAAATCTGTTTACAGACTTACCGTTAGACTCCATATCAAGCTGCTGTAAATGAGCTGGAAATCTGCTTAAGCCCTGTGAGTAAGGAAGTACTGCTGTACATTCATAACCGAGTACATTGCGCTCATATACGCCGATGAGGGCATCAAGCATTTCTGGATTCTTGAGTGGGTCGCTGTTCATAGAAAGCTTATCTTCCTTGGCAGCGCCATCAAGAAATGCTGCAAATACTTCTGGCCCGAAAGCAAGTGATAATACAGCACCGCCTACAGAAGAGGTAGAAGAGAAACGTCCTCCGATATAATCATCCATAAAGAATGCATCAAGGTAATCAGAGCTCTTTGCAAGAGGTGAAGTTTCGCTTGTTACAGCAATCATATGCTTTGTCGGTTCAAGACCTGCCTTCTTTAAAGCATCCTTAACAAAAGACTCATTAGTAAGAGTTTCAAGAGTAGTACCTGACTTAGATACAAGTATAAATAATGAATGTGCAACGTCAATAGAAGCAAGTACTGCTGATGCATCATCCGGGTCAACATTACTTATGAACTTAGCCTCCATCTTGAAGGAGTTGTTCTTCTTAGCCCAGTTTTCAAGGGCTATGTACATCGCACGAGGACCTAAGTCACTTCCGCCGATACCTATCTGTACTACAGTTGTAAACTTTTCACCGGCAGCATTGGCGATCTCACCGCTATGTACCTTATTGGCAAATTCAGCGATACGTTCCTGCTGTGTCTTATAGAAAGTTCTCTTGTCAACGCCGTCAGCTTCTACAGCTTCACCGAGCTGGCCGCGTGTCATATGGTGAAGAACAAGTCTTTTCTCACCAGTGTTTACAACTTCGCCGTTATAAAGAGCTGCAAACTTATCAGCAAGCTGTGCTTCATCTGCAAGCTTTACGAGCTTGTCTAATACATCTGAGTCTACCTGCTTGGCAGCATAATTGTAGTTAAGTCCCTCTGCCATAGGTATGTTAAAGCTCTTAACCCTGTCAGCGCCAGACTCTCCAGACATAGCAGATACAAGGTCTACAGCTTTAGTATCCTTAAGCTCCTTAAAAGACGCAAGTGTATCCAGATTGTTCCAATTAATCATAAATATATATCCTCCTTTTAATCGTACAAATATTATAATAATTATACTATTATTATTTGTCGAAAACAAGGAAAACACGCTATGTTATGTAAGAAAAAATACGTTGAAAAATATATATTGTGGAAGTATAATGTTGATAGAAAAGTTTTGTAATACATATTACTAAAAGTTGAGGCTTTTAAGAAATGGAGGCAGCTTATGAAAATACTTATGTTAGACTCATCTACATATGGTGATGATGTCAATATTGACAAGTACTATGAACTTGGAGAGGTTAAGAGTTATTCCACAAGTACAAGAGAAGAGGCTCTTAAAAGAGTGAATGAGTACAATCCGGAGGTTGTTATTATCAATAAGATAGTGGCTGATAAGGAATTTATTGATGCAGCGCCGGCACTTAAGATGATAGCAGAAACAGCAACAGGATATAACAATATTGATGTAGCTTATGCAAAGGAAAAGAATATAAGAGTAGCTAATGTTGCAGGTTATTCAACAGATTCAGTAGTCCAGCACACATTTGCGCTTGGATTATATCTCATAGAAAAGATGAGTTATTATGATGATTATGTTAAGTCAGGTGAATATGCAAAATGTCCGATTTTTTCACATTTTTCAAATGTATTCCACGAACTTACAGGAAAGACATGGGGTATCGTAGGACTTGGAACTATAGGCAAGGGTGTGGCTAAGATTGCAGCTGACTTTGGATGCAGGGTTATATATTATTCTGCGAGCGGCAGGACACAGGATGTTCCTTATGAAAGAAAAGAACTTGATGAATTTTTGAAAAAATCGGACATCGTGTCTATACATGCACCACTTAATGATAAGACTAATAATCTTTTCGACAGTGCAGCATTTGATAAGATGAAGACAAGTGCGATATTACTTAATCTTGGACGTGGTCCTATAGTTAATGATGCTGATCTTGCAGATGCGCTTGATGCCGGAAAGATAGCCGGTGCAGGACTTGACGTGCTTGGAAAAGAGCCTATAGAAGCAGACAATCCACTTCTTAGAATAAAGGACAGCACTAAGCTTGTTATAACACCTCATGTTGCATGGGGAACAGTTGAAGCAAGAACAAGGCTTATGGATGAAGTGTATGAGAATATTGTTGCATTTACTAAGGGCGAGAAGAGAAATGCAGTAGAATAATGGCGGTTTGAGTTGTTTTAAGCTTGCGTGAATTATAGGATAATGAAGCAGGATGAACATAATAATGTAATTAAAATGTCTTAAAAAGGAAAAAATCTGGAAATAACGGGTTTTAGAAGGAGAAGAATATGCAGATATTATCAGTGAATGATGATGAATTCAGAAAGTATGGACGTGTTGTAGATAATGTAGACTTTACAGCACTTATAGAAGAATTAAAGAGGACACCAGTTCCAGCAGGCGTTGTGTATGAACCAGCAGTAAAGGAGCTTGAAGCACTTCCGGTAAGACTTGATATATCACAGATTGTATACGGGGAAATGCCAGTTCAGATAGGTTACTGCAATGGACATAACAGCAAGCTTAATGCCCTTGAATATCACAGGGACTCAGAGATTAATATAGCTGCTACAGATATGATACTTATGCTTGGACTTCTGACAGATGTGAGTAAGGAGCATACTTACGATACAGCCAATGTAAAGGCATTTTTAGTGCCAGCAGGAACAGCAGTTGAGGTATATGCAACAACTCTTCATTATGCACCTTGTGGTGTGGATGGAAATGGTTTTCAGGTTGCAGTAGTGCTTCCTAAAGGAACTAATTATCCGCTTACATCAAAGCATACAAGAGTACATAACAACATTGCTGAAAGTGAAGATGCACTTCTTGCAGCTGCTAATAAGTGGCTTATAGGACATGCGGAAGGTGGACTTGATGATACTGCATTTATCGGGCTTAAGGGAGTAAACCTTGATATTAATGAATAAAGGGTTAGTCCTCTTCGATAACCTGTATCTCCATATATGAAAAATCAATATCGTCAATAAAGTTATCGCTTGTAAAGCGTACTTTAGAGTGGTGTTTGAAGTCTGCTATATTTGAATCGAACCACATAGGCTCGCTTAAGTCAAATTCATAGCAGGCTTCTTTTATGCCATCAAATATTTTTCTTGTTCTGTTAAGTTCGGGGTCGTCATTGACAGCGACCATATCTTTAATCATATGATTGGAATTATCGAATAATTTACACCATAATCTGAACATCGTTGTATTTCCTTTCTGCTAATAAAATGATGTTGGGTCACAAGGTCATTCACCCACTTATGAGCAAGCTCGTGTGTGTTTAGACCTTTTGACCCTGGTATCATAAAATAACTGTATCATAGTTGGGCCTTTGACCCTGACATCATAGCATTAATTAGTTATAAGCTAACATATTTTAAGTATTTTTGCAGGTGGCCACGCAGAGTTATTAAGCTGCATTATGTTACAAGCTAACATATTTTAAGTATTTTTACAAGTTTCCTGCAAATTTTATGTATTAATATGAGTACAATGTGTGTTATAATCAATACATAAGTTTAACGTGAACAATATAAAATCATTGAGACAGAAATGTGGGCTTCATAAGTTCTGCTGGCGTAAAAAGTAACAGGGAATGAAGATTTACTATATTTATATCAGGAAAGGAAGGGCAACAGATATGATACGAAGGAAAAGATTAGTTTCATCTATCATGGCAGGTGTTATGTCGGGACTGCTTGTTGTTGGAAATATAGCAGCATTTCCGGGTAATATTATGGCGCAGGAGGATGATAGTATGCAGGTAAGAAGCATTTACACAGCAGTAAAGGATATTAACAGTGACGAGGATAATTATAAGTCACTTGACGAGAGTAACCCAATAGAGTTTGGTGGCACTTATATTAAGTATAATTCGCAGACTATAGAGTTGTCAGAAACGGCGATATATCTGGACGGTTCGCTTTCCGATGAGATTGCGGACAAGTATCCATATGTATACAACGATATCACAAAGGCGCTGGGAAGTGAAAGCTTGAAGCAGGGAACAGAAGAGAGTCCGATGACAGTATATGTCGCACCTTATGTATACTGGATAGATGACCCGGCAGCGACAGATACCATGCAGCCTGATAAGACTTACGGAGTTCCTTATGGAATGATTATTGATAGTGATTATCTTACTATAGAGGGACTTACAAAAGACCCATATAATGTAGTGTTTGCAGGAAACAGAGGACAGTCACACGCTTCTAATGGTAACTATACGATGTTTAGGTTTAACTGTAAGGGTGCGCTCACAGTTAAGAATATTACCATAGGTAACTACTGCAGCGTTGACCTTAAGTATCCGCTTCTTTCAGAGTTAAATGTTGACAAGAGAACATCAACTATCACACAGGCACAGCTTGCAGATATGTCTGGTGATAAGATGTTTGCAGATAATTGTAACTTTATCAGCCGTCTTAATCTTGACCCTATAGGTGGCGCTTTACGAAGCCTTTACAATAACTGCCACTTTGAGAGCACAGATGATGCCATTAATGGTAATGCAGTGTTTGTCGGCTGCGACTTTGATTTCTATGGAAACAGACCTTTGTATTCATCATACAACACAGGTTCTACATTTTTAGGATGTACATTTAACAGTGTCGTCTTAAATGTCGAGGCAGAGCCTATGCAGTATTTCACAAAGGAAGGCGGAACAATAACAGCAGTAGACTGCGCATATAAGAGTAATTTCAGTATTCCTTTCGGAATTGCATGGACAAAGTATCCAGATAAGTCACTTAAGTGCTATCAGTACAATATAACGCACAATGGCGAAAGCATCATTATAGCAGGAAAAGATGCTGCTGAAACAGTTGATATGACCGGAAAACAGGTGCTTAACGCATATAGGATAGAAGATGGCGGCAAGGTATATTACAATACTTACAATCTGTTAAAAGGCAGTGATGACTGGGACCCACTTGATGTTAAGGATATAGCAGTAAAGAGTGGTGCGGACAGCATAGCTACACAGCTTAATATAACAAGTACAGCGGATACTATAGAGTCGGGAAGTGAAACAGCCACACTTACGGCAGATATCAAGTACTTCTATGGTGACACAGATACAAGCCAGAAGATTACTTACAGCGTTGCAGATGAATATAAAGCATATGTTTCAATAAAGGATAACAAGGATGGAAACTGTGTAGTAGAAGGTGTTAATAATGAGGATGAGGCTAAAGAGGTAATTATTGAAGCAGCTACAGAGAGTGGTTTGTGTGCAGCAACTGCCATAACAGTTAAGCCAAGCAAGCTTACGGCACCTTCATGGACAAAGCTTCCAGAGGTGATTAATAATGGTGATGGCACACTTAAGGCTGATTATAAGCTTAACCTTGGCAACAAGGCAGATATGTCCGTTATCAACTGGTACAGATGCAGTGATGCAAATGGAAGCGACCCTGTATTAGTGGCAGTGTCAACTATGGATAATCCTCAGTATACATACACGCTTACAGCAGGTGATATAGGATATTATATCTGTGCCACGGTTGCACCTAAGAATATAAGAAGTGACTTAGGCGATGCGATAAAGACGGTATATAGCGAGGCAATAAGTGCAAAGGATATTAAAACAAAGAACTATACAACAGATTTCTCAGACTTCCCAACAGTTAAACAGCCAGAGATTAAACCGGGCTTCTGGACCGTAGATACTTACAGGCCAGCCGATACAGAAAGCTTTGGAAGCTGGAAGGGTGAGGACACTGATACCCCTTGGGTATACGGTGAAACTGGTAATGGTTCAGTAGGTGCAGGAATATATCAGGGAACACAGGGCTCAAGACTTATGTATACACCAGTTGAAGGTGAATATGGTGATATGACTGTAAAGCTTGTTGCAGACCCAGCCAAAACAGCAGGTCAGGGCTTTGGTAGTGCAGGACAGTATATGGATGTATGCGTTAAGTTTGATACTTCTACACTTACAGGCTATGTATTAAGAATAGTAAGGACAAAGGCAGCTTCAAACGCAGTAACATTTGTACTTGTAAAATATGATAACGGCAATACATCTTATATATCAGATGAGGTTATAGCATCCTGCTTCCTTACTGGATGTGAGATAACCTTAAAGGCAGAGGGCGGTAAGCTTACAGCACACGTAGAAACACCTACAGCACAGCTTGCAGACCAGGCAGCAGCCGGATATGTACATGTGGTTGACTTAACAGCAGATATAGATGCCAATGCTTATGGAGGCGTTGCTATACAGCACACAGGAACAACAGGAACAGGCGGATGGCAGAATTCAACTATGCTTCACAGCTTAAGCATAGAGTGGGCTGGTGATACTAGCCAGAATCCGGTTGTTAAAGAAGATGCGGATAATTCTGCTACAGATGGTACTACAGTTTCTGACTTGACAACAACAGGAAATGCTGATACAGACAGCACAGGTTCTACAGATAATTCCTCAGGTACTGTAAAGACAGGCGATACATTACATATGGGATTATATGCAGCACTGTCTGCGATAAGTGCAGCAGTAGTTTTTGGACTTGGATATGTGTGTATAAGAAAGAGAAGAGGCTGATTTTATGATACACATTCTTCCTTAGTTCTGGATTATATGTTATAATCACGAAAGATTAGCATTTATGGACAAAATACCTTTTGCTCCGTACATAATAATATATGCTAATGATTACACCAATGCAGCCATATATGTTATATGCAGAAAATGGAGGATAATATGAGTAATGATTATACAGATAATCCAGGTTCCCCTAAAAAACATAAAAAAAGATTACATATAAGCTTTTTAAGTATCAGTCCTGTTATAAGTATTGTTATAATAGCAGCACTTGTGATAGCTCTTATTTACACTAAAAAAACGGCTTCAGTAAGTTATCAGACTGACGGAAAAGTAACACAGCTTGGTTTTGAAAATATTGGTGAGCTTGCCACACAGTCGGTTACAACGACTTCTGTGAGAGTTGAAACCAAGGATAGAAAGCTTTTTGATATATCTATACCATTTACTGAGTCGAAGTACATATATACATATAACACTAATATTAAAGCAGGTATTAACTTTAGTGATGTTGTGTGGAATTTTGGTGATACAGAAGATACTAAGAATACTATATATGTGCAGATTCCAGAAGTTAAAGCACTTTCCTGTGAGCTTGACCTGGACTCATTTAAAGTGCTTCATGAGAGCACAAGCATATTTACACCTATTACACTTATAGAACATAACGATGCGGTTAAGCAGCTCACAGATGATGCATTAAGTGATGCTATAAGTAATGGACTTTATGATAAGGCGCTTGAGAATGCGAAGACATTATTATCTTCTTTTATATATCAGGTATGCCCGTCAGACCAGTACAGCATTGTGTTTTCAGAGGCTGCTAAAGAATAATGATATAGTTGAATCTGACATTTAATAAAATAATAGAAAATATTCCCTTGCTTATGATAAAGAACCATGAAATTGGGAACATTTTTATCTTTGACCTTATTCCTGACTAAAATAACTAGGAAACCGCCCCATATCTGAATGGATGTCCAGATATGGGGCGGTTTCCTGTAGCTATGTACAATAAAATTATAGAAAAGTATAGGCGAGGTTATTATATGCTCTTAAGCATATAATCGTATACTAATCCATGTTTACATTAAGATGTCTTGGAAGACCATCAACCATGATTGGTGAAAGCTCAGCCTGAATCAATGGTCTGATATAGTGAATAAGGTCTTCTGTAACGAAATCATCCTCTGTAATCCACTCAAGTGGAACCTTCTTTTCGATGTTAGCAATCTGATGAACATCATGAGTTTCAGTAATGCACATATATGGGTCATCAGAAACTCTCTTAAGTACTACAACCTTACCAGTTTCACCTTCAAATGCAGCCTTAACAGCAGCACCACCAACGTTGAAAGCTTCTGTGATATCTGTACGTGATGTCATATGTGCTGCACAACGCTGAAGTGTAGATAATTCGATAGCTCTTGTCTTGATACCAAGTTCAGAACCCACTTTGTTAGCAAGGAACTTAGCAGAACCAGCTAACTGCTTATGACCGAAAGCATCAACAAACTCTACATGCTCTGAAAGTTCGAATACATATCTTCCGTCCATAACCTTGATACCTTCTGAAACAGCGATAACCATTGAACGACCCTTAGAAGCTATCTCCTTAACTCTTTCAAGGAAGTGGTCGATATCAAATACCTTCTCTGGAAGATAAATAAGGTCTACGCCTTCACAGTCTTCGCCTCTTGCAAGTGCAGAAGCTGCTGTAAGCCATCCGGCATTACGTCCCATAATCTCAACGATAGTAACTGTTGGATAATCATAAACAAGACCATCACGTATAATCTCTTTCATAGTAGCGGCAATAAACTTGGCAGCACTACCAAAGCCAGGAGTATGGTCTGTAACTGCAAGGTCGTTGTCGATAGTCTTAGGAACACCCATAAACTTTATGTCGCTTCCGATAAGGAGTGCATAATCAGAAAGCTTCTTGATAGTATCCATTGAATCGTTACCACCAATATAGAAGAAGTAAGATATATTGAGTTCTCTAAGGATTTCGAAAATCTTCTCATAAGTTTCTCTATCATCTGAGATTTCAGGAAGCTTATAACGACATGAACCTAAGTAAGAAGAAGGTGTTCTTTTTAAAAGGTCAATATCGATATCAGTCTTAATCTTCTCTGAAAGGTCTACATACTGCTTATCAAGAAGCCCTTTAATTCCGTGAAGCATACCATATACCTTATTAGCTCCTCTGTCCTTTGCTGTCTTAAATACACCTGCAAGACTTGAATTGATTACGGAAGTTGGTCCACCAGACTGTCCTACGATAACATTTCCTAACATAAATGTCCTCCAATTAAAATAATAAATAATAATAAAAATCTGAATTAGAATCCCTCGTGACTTCCAATTCATTATGAATATTTTATTAAAATAATATTAACATAATTAAGCCAATGATACAACTGAAATGCGTTGATAAATTGAAGAAATTCATTAATTTGTTAAAGTTAAAGCACATATGAAAATAATTTGAAGAATACTTCGATATATAGTAGAAACTTTCAAAAAATTTGTAGTATACTGTGTGTAAGCCAAGCCGTGCCAGACGAAAGAATAAAGGAGCGCTTGTGCTGGCACAAAGCGCTCCTTTATTCTTTCGTCTGATAGGGCGCAGCCCGACAGTTCAAGAAAGCGACAGCTTTCTTGAACCTGCACGGCGAATTAGCGGAAGTTAAAAAAGCTAGCAAAGCGCGAATATTGCAGAAGAAAGCCAATCAGACAAAACAATAAAAAAAGAAGACAAGGAGTAATACAATATGAGTAAACAGACATGGAAACCCGGAAATATGCTATACCCAGTTCCAGCAGTTATGGTAAGCTGCCAGAGAGGTGACGAAAAGCCCAATATTATAACAGTTGCGTGGGCAGGAACAATATGTTCCGACCCTGCGATGGTGTCAATATCGGTGAGAAAAGAAAGATACAGCCATAATATAATAAAAGAGTCAGGTGAATTTGTCATAAACCTCACAACTAAAAGACTGTGTCGTGCAACCGACTATTGCGGTGTGAGGTCAGGAAAGGACACAGATAAGTTTGCAGATATGCACCTGACACCGGAAAAGTCAGTCAAGATAAACGCACCGGCTATCAAAGAAAGCCCTGTCAATATCGAATGTAAAGTAAAGGACATCATAGAACTTGGAAGCCATGATATGTTTATAGCAGAGGTAGTGGCAGTTAATGTCGATGAATCACTGCTTGATAAGAAGGGAACTCTTCATCTTGAAAAGGCCGAACTTGTGTCATATTCACATGGTCAGTACTATGCATTGGGCGAACATCTTGGACGTTTCGGATACTCAGTAAAAAAGAAATAATAGACTGAATATTTGTATTTATAAAATATATATAAAACCTTTTTAAAGTACTGAAAAATGCTTTACAAATAAATGTATGCGTGGTAGTATAAATTTGTTACAAAAATGTTACAGAATTATTACGGGGATTAATTCTGTTATTGATACAATATATTGGAGGAACGTATGACACGCATCACAAGATATGGTAGAAAGATAAGAACTACATTTATCTCAACTATGTTTGCGGCTTGTCTTGCAATCGTGGTTGGTATTCCATTTGTTTCCAAAAAGATGCTTAACAATGAGGTTGGATATTACAGCATATCTATTCAAGGTACACCTGTTGGGGCAGCCAATACAGAGGAAGAGGTTAATGTTGCGCTGGCGAATGCGAGATTACAGTTAAGTCAGCAGCTTGATGATTATGTATATATGGACTGCGATGTCCAGATTGACAGGGAAAACAGGGCGATAGCACAAAGAATGTCAGAAAAGGAGCTTGAGAGTTCTATATACAGCCAGCTATTTGATTGTATAGTTAATGTAGAAGACCAGCTTGCATACACAGTAAGAATAGGTGATTATACAGTCAATCTTTCATCCAAACAGGAAGTAGAGGAGTTATTTACAAAGCTTATACAGCCATATAACAGGGCAAGTGAGTTTGAGCCTGTTATTAAGGCAGACCCGGCAGCAGACGGAACATATATGGTAGCTATAGAGAAGAATGAAGAGACTACAGTTCAGGATACACAGATAGTTGCCTCATTCTTTGAAGACAGTGAAAGTTCTAATGGTGAGAGCAAGAAGACACCTGACGAAATTCAGGCTATAGGTTTTGCACAGGATATATCAGTCAATGCAGTATATGCAGATAAAGTTGAATTATCAACAGTGCAGGATGCATATAATGATATAACAAAGGAAAGTCAGACTAATACTTATTATATTGTTAAAGAAGGAGATACTCTTTCACAGATAGCAAAAGACCATGATATGTCTTTAGATGACCTGTTAAAGCTCAATAAGGATTATGACGAGGATACAGTTGTAGTTCCAGGAAATGAGCTTGTTATAACAGTGCCCAAGTCAGATATAACAGTTATTACTACAAAGCAGCTTTCATATGAGGAAGATTATCAGGCAGAGCCGCAGTATATGGATGATAATAACAACTATAGAGGAACTAATTATGTACTTAGTGAGGGTACTACAGGTCATCGTTCAGTAGTTGCCACGGTTACTTATGAGAATGGCAAGGAAGTTGACAGACAGATAACTAAGGAAAATGTTACAGTAGAGTCTAAGCCGGCAAGAATAGCGGTAGGAACACTTACTCCTCCCGCATATATTAAGCCAATTAATGGTGGAACATTTTCATCAGGATATGGTTTAAGGGATGGAGAAATGCATTATGGTGTGGACTGGTCATGCAGCATAGGAACTTCTGTAAAAGCAGCAAGAGATGGTGTTGTAACAAGAGCAGGATGGTATTCAGGTTATGGATATTGTGTAGATATACAACATGAGGATGGCAGTATCACAAGGTATGGGCATAACAGTCAGATTACTGTAAATGAAGGACAGCAGGTAAAGCAAGGTGAACAGGTAGCTCTTAGTGGAAGTACAGGTGACAGTACAACGCCACATGTGCATTTTGAAATATGGATAGATGGCAGAAGAGTTAATCCACTTGATTATGTGAACAAGAATTAAGGATGCTTATGAATTAGGGGCGTGGATATGCAATCCATGCCCTGTTTTTAACTGAATATCGTTGACATAATAAAAAGGTATGATATAATCATTAAGATATTGATTTGAATATCAACATTATTTAAAGTAATCAATTATGAGTATACATTGGTAATATATTTTTGAGTATTGATGATTACTTATGATACATTTGGAATATAATGATATATATGATGTTGGTGCCAAAAGCCACCAGCTATGATGCAGTATATATAGCTGCTATGTATATAATATTTAATATAGACACTATATATGATATCAGCGGCAGAAGTTGTTTGGAATATATGATTGGACTTTGTGGCAGGATATCATAATATAATGTGAGTGCCAGAAGTGAATCTGGAGGCTCACATTATAATAAGATTGAGAAACTAAAGTGATAGATATAATTAAGTAAGTGATAATTGAGGTGCGAAGTATGGAACAGTATGTTGTCAAAGGTGGAGTGCCACTTTGTGGAGAAGTGTCCATAGGTGGAGCTAAGAATGCAGCACTTGGTATTCTGGCAGCAGCGATTATGACAGATGAGACAGTAACAATAGAGAATGTGCCTAACGTAAGGGATACAAGAGTATTGCTTCAGGCAATTGAGGGAATAGGCGCAAAAGTAAAGTATGTATATAATAATACAGTTCAGATAAATGGTGGCTCTATATGTGACCTTAATGTAGAGTATGAGTATATAAGAAAAATAAGGGCTTCTTATTATCTTCTTGGAGCACTTCTTGGAAAGTATAACGAGTCCAATGTTGCACTTCCAGGTGGATGTAATATAGGAAGCAGACCGATAGACCAGCATCTTAAGGGATTTAAGGCTCTTGGTGCAAAGGTAGAGATAGACCACGGAGTTGTGAGTGCCAAGGCGGAAAAGCTTGTTGGCGGACACATATATTTTGATGTAGTAACAGTAGGTGCCACGATTAATCTTATGATGGCTTCATGTATGGCAGAGGGAGAAACTATCCTTGAAAATGCAGCTAAGGAGCCTCATATTGTTGACGTTGCCAACTTCCTTAATGCTATGGGCGCTAATATAAAAGGAGCTGGTACAGATGTTATAAGAATAAAGGGAGTACCAAGACTGCATGGATGTTCATATTCTATCATTCCTGACCAGATAGAGGCAGGTACATTTATGATGGCAGCAGCAGCTACACATGGCGATATTGTTATAAAGGATGTTATACCTAAGCATCTTGAGTCTATAACGGCAAAGCTTAATGAGATGGGATGCGAGCTTATAGAGGGTGACGACTGGATAAGAGTTATAGCACAGGGAGAGGTTGGAAGTACTAATGTCAAGACACTTCCATACCCAGGTTTCCCAACAGATATGCAGCCACAGATAGCAGTTGCGCTTGCGCTTGCCAAGGGTTCAAGTATGGTAACTGAGAGCATATTTGAAAACAGATTCAAGTATGTAGATGAGCTTAACCGGATGGGAGCTAAGATTAAAGTTGAAGGTAATACAGCCTATATAGAGGGCGTGGAGCATTTTACATCAGCACAGCTTTCAGCTCCCGACTTAAGAGCTGGAGCAGCGTTAGTTATTGCAGCACTTGCGGCTGACGGTATATCAGAGATAGATGATATAGAGTATATCCAGAGAGGATATGAGGACTTTGAAGGTAAGCTTTCAGCACTTGGCGCGGTTATTGCAAAGGTTGACTCAGAAAGGGAGCTTCAGAAGTTTAAGTTAAAGATAGGCTAATGAATGTGCATCTATATGAGTTGCAAGATATAGCTATTAACAAGAATGTATATTAAAAATGCATATTTAATAAGATAAGGACTGCGGAGATTATATATATTTAGTATTATGATTAAGGCTGGATGTTAGACAGCTTGCTTTATAATATTGAATATATAATGATTTTCGCAGTTTTTATATATTTTTATCTTTTTTTTACAAATATTATGTTAAAATGTGTTAAAATTAAATAAGTTAACTGATATAAGTAAAGATGATTAAAGAGTCAAAATACCATTTGATCCTCATATCATATATATGTACAGAACAAGACATATTTTGGCATAGATGTATCAGAATAAGAAAAATTCAATAAAAAATATGTGAATACGCAGGAATGGAGAGTATATGAAGTTAAAAGATAAGCTGAAAGTTTCGTTCTGCGTTATGGTTGTACTTCCGGCGCTTATGCTTTGTGTGCTTGTTGTAGGTATATTTAAGATACAGTCAGACAGCATATGCAAGGCATATAACGTAGAGGGCGATACGGTACTGCTGTACTTTTACTCACCTATGACGTTGTTTGGAAGTATTACTGATGATGTGTATGAACAGATAAAAGAGCAGGCAGAGGATAATCCAACCTCATTTAACAACAGGGCATATCTTGAGTCTTTAGGTAACACTCTGGATGAAAGACTGTCAAAGCTTGTTGTAAGAAAGAATAATAATGTGACATATAACTCAACTCAGTATTCTAACACAGAACTTGCCAGAATTCTGCCAGAATATGAAACAGATGAGAATAATGTTACAGATGTTGCTACATATAAAGGTGGTGCATATCACAGTCTTATAAAGCAGGTTGATTTTTCTGATGATTTAGGTAACATTTACAGTGTATCGATTATTACATCGGTTAAGCAGAGCGTGCCACAGATAAAGCAGATGTTATGGCAGCTTGCTTTTATTATAATAGTGATACTTGTAGTTACAAGCCTTATACTGAACCTGTGGATATACAGTTCTATTATAAAGCCGGTTAATAAGCTGAAGCTTGCAACAGACAATATTAAAGAAGGTAACTTTGACTTTGAGATGCCGAAGGTTCCTAATAACGAGATTGGAGATGTATGTAAAGATTTTGAGGAAATGAGGCTTATCCTTAAGAAGTCTTCAGAGGATAAAATACAGTCCGATAAGGAAGAAAAAGAGCTTATAAGAAATATTTCGCACGACTTAAAGACGCCACTTACAGCTATTAAGGGTTATGTGGAGGGCTTAAGGGACGGAGTTGCAGATACTCCGGAAAAGCAGGCAAAGTATGTTAAGACGATAGCTAACAAGGTTAATGACATGGATAAGCTTATTGATGAGCTTACGATATATTCAAGACTTGATGCCAACAGGATATTGTATACATTTATAAAGCTTAACATATCTGATTACTTTGATGACTGCTGTGATGAGATAGGAACAGAGCTTGATGCAGCAGGCATAGAGCTTAACTACAGAAACCACATAACAGAGCCGGCTATAATTGTAGCAGACCCTGAACAGTTAAAGAGAGTTATCAATAACATAATCAGTAATTCTGTCAAGTATATGGCAGAAGGAAGAAAGGGAAAGATAGATATAGACCTTTATGATGAGGGTGATTACATCCATATTGTTATGGCGGATAACGGAAAGGGTATAGCGGGCAAGGATATTTCAAGAATATTTGAAAGATTTTACAGAACTGATGAATCCCGCAATTCTAAGCAGGGTGGTAGCGGAATAGGACTTGCCATAGTAAAGAAGATAGTAGAAGACCATAAAGGCAAGATATGGGCAGAGAGTGTCGAGGGCGAAGGAACCACGATGCATCTGAACTTCCTTAAGTATAAGGAAAATGAACATCATAATTAAGTAAATATTAAAATAAAACCATGAAAGGGAAATGTATATGAGTAAAGTATTAATAGTTGAAGATGAAGAAGCAATCGCAGATATTGAAAAGGATTATCTTGAGTTAAGCGGTTTTACTGTAACTACATGTAAGGATGGAACAAGCGGTCTTGCAGAGGCACTTGACGGGGATTATGACATATATATTCTTGATGTTATGCTTCCTGGCATAGATGGCTTTGAGATATGCAAGAAAATAAGAGAAGTTAAGAACACACCTATTATTATGGTATCTGCAAAGAAAGAGGATATCGATAAGATAAGAGGCCTTGGAGTTGGTGCTGATGATTATATGACTAAGCCTTTCAGTCCAAGTGAGCTTGTTGCAAGAGTGAAGGCACACCTCTCAAGATATGAAAGACTTGTAAACAGCGCACAGCCTGAAAATGATATTATCGAGATACGTGGTATCAAGATAGATAAGACTGCAAGAAGAGTATTTGTAAATGGCGAGGAGAAAGTATTTACAACGAAGGAATTTGACCTTCTTACTTTCTTAGCAGAGCATCCTAATCATGTATACACAAAGGAAGAGCTGTTCAAGGAAATATGGGATATGGATTCTATCGGTGACATAGCTACAGTTACAGTCCATATCAAGAAGATAAGAGAGAAGATTGAACTTGATACAAGCAAGCCTCAGTATATTGAAACGATATGGGGCGTTGGGTACCGCTTTAAGTTGTAAGATAGAGCGTTTTGATAAAATATGAAAAAATTATTGGAAGTAATGAAAGCTGACAAGTGGATGACTGCTATTGTGATAGTTACGCTTGTTATTATTATATTAGGTTGGTCAGGAATGCTTTGTTTAGGGCGTGTTCAGGGTAATTCAATGATGCCTTCATTTCTTGATGGCGATTATATTATTTTATCTAAATGGGTTACACCTAAAGACAAAGATGTAATTATACTTGACACATCAAAGATACCTGAATTTGAGCATGATGTACCTGAAATAATTAAAAGATATTATGCTGACAAGTCAACAGATGGATATTATGTATTAGGTGATAATACTGATGCATCTTATGACAGCAGATATTTTGGCGAAACTCCTAAAGATGCTTTTGTAGGAGTAGTTTTATTTAAGTTCAGGATGTATCATTTTGGAAACCGTTAACTAACAGATAGTCATGTTCACGCGCGAGATTTGTGCCTGCGCACACTTGACACAAACCCGTTATGAGCGAAAAAGTGCGCAGAAATGAGGATTATTATGATTATAGAGAAGAAATATTTTGATGCAGAAGAAATTAAGAAAGCCAATGCAATGAATGACAAGACAATGGCACCATTAAGAAAGATACGTCTTGCAACAACAGACAGTAATAAGTATTATGCAAGAGCCGTGCTTGTGGCTGACAAAGAGAATATACTTACCGGAGAGCTTTTTTTCCGTCCTGATTATCAGGAGTCGGGCGAAGGACTTGCATATAGTGAGGTTGTTATTAAAGAAACAGCAGATGTAGAAGAATATTTCAAATGTCTTATTAAGTTTGAGGGTTATGAGGTACTTTCAGAAGAATATGGTGAAGACCGTATGATGATGCAGTATGAGCAGTTAAGCCTTCAGGCAAATAAGCTTCTTTTTCTTGAAAGCAGGGACTAAAGCTCGATAAATAGTGGATAGATAGCTAATTCGTCAGCTTATTTTACAAATAAAACGACAAAAGGATTGTAATATGCTCAATATAGTGTATGAAGACAAGAATAAGATTATATTAAATAAGCCGGCAGGACAGTTGTCACAAAGTGGAAAGTCGTTTGAGGTTGACCTTGTAAGTGAGGTGCTTGCTTACCGCAAATCAAAAGGTGAAGAGGCTTACGCAGCTATCATAAACAGGCTTGACCGCCCAGTGTCAGGGCTTGTGCTTATGGCTAAGAATAAGAAAGAGGCGGCTAGGCTTTCTGCACTTATGCAGAAGGAGTCGCTTTGTAAACATTATCAGGTGCTTGTTTGTGGAAAACCAGAGGCATCCGGGGGTGAGCTTGTTGATAATCTTTTAAAGGATGCTAAGAATAATGAGTCGTCAGTTGTTCCTAAAGGAAAGACAGGTGCAAAGGAGGCACGTCTTTTTTATAAGCTGTTATCATATGACGAGGAAACGGACATAGCAAGACTTGATATTCATCTTATAACAGGAAGACATCATCAGATAAGAGTGCAGCTTTCATCAAGAAATATGCCAGTCATTGGCGATGGAAAGTATGGTGGTGAACGTGCTTTGCAGGCAGTAAGGCAGCTAAAGGGCACACGCCTTAAGAGAGGCTGTATCGCACTGTGCGCTGTCAGCCTTACAGTTGACGGCAGGACATATGAAGTGTCACCGGGATTTTAGGATATTTAAAATAAAAAGTACTTTAAATGTATATGCTTAACACCTCTGTGGAATACTTCTACGGAGGTGATTATTTTATGTGCCGGTATGGGAATAATGGTTATGGTGATAATGAAACTGCCAATAATGAATATGGCAGGAAGCTTAAGTATCTTGTTGGGATAATTATAATAACGCTTGCAGTGTACGTGAGCTTTAAATACCTGCTTGTATATGTCTGGCCTTTTGTGTTAGGTGTTCTTGTCGCGCTTATTGTAGAAAAACCGGTCAATAGTATATCAGGTTGGATATATAAAGGTGTAAGAAAGAACAAAGATAGAACAAGGAAAGATAAAGGTGGAATAGAAGGCAGTGATAATAGTGGTAGAAATAATGATATAAATAAATGTCCTGATGACAGAAATCATTATAGTAAAAATAATATAAATCAGAATGATAAAAGTAGAAATAATGCATATAAAAACGGCATGTATCAGAATAATGCCAGGTCTTATAATGAGCATAAAAGTAACGATAAGAAAAATAAAAAACATCCCGAGCACCGAATAAAAAGCATTATAGCAACAATTATCATGTCTGTTATTACAATTATTATAGTAGTGCTTCTTATACTCGCAGTTATAACGGGTGCGAATGAGGTCAGCAGCTTTCTTAAAAACTGGGATTATAATACGATAGGAATAAGGCAGCAGACAGCAAGAATATGTCTTCAGACGGACGAATTCCTTGGGCTTGAGGGAGGCTGCTGTCTGGACACGCTCATAATGTGCGGGCGTAAGGTGGCAGGTATAATGCCTGAAAAAATATTTCATATATCAGTTCCAGTTATAAAAAATATAGTTATAGTTGCAGGCGGACTTGTGGTAGGCTTTATATCGGTCATATATCTGTCAGCGGATATGAATGAAGTGAGATTGCAGGTGCGTAAAAGCGTATTTGTGGAAGAGATATATATGCTGTGGGGTGAAGTGAAGCGGCTTATCAACATTTACTTTAAAGTAGAATTGAGGATTATGCTTATAAATTCACTTATAAGTATGGCCGCATTTTTTATAATAAGAAGTCCTTATGCGGTAGTGCTTGGAATTATTGTGGGTATAGTTGATGTGCTCCCTGTGTTTGGAACGGGAACTATACTTATTCCGTGGGCTGTGTTTAATGTGATTATGAGAAACTACTGGGCGGCAGGAGTATTGCTTGTGGCATACGTGATAACATATTTTGTAAGAGAGATTATGGAGTCAAAGTGTATGGGTGACAGACTAGGAATATCACCATTTGCAATGCTGGTTATTATATTTGTTGGACTGCTTGCCTATGGGATACCCGGATTTATTACAGGACCTGTGAGTTATGTCATAATAAAAGCTTTGGTTGATAGATTAAGGGAAATTATGTGGCATCGAAAATGAAGGGGAATTTCACTGACATTATCTAAAACTTTTATTTCCAAGTAATAATACTAGAATACAAATTTTGATTGTGGAGTGGGAAAAAGTTTCCAACAGGCTCTTGGCGGATAATTAAAATTTCCGTTTTAGTTAGTTATGGATTATAATAAATGCCTTGAAAATAATCGGTGGAAATGTTAGACTATTACAGATTATGTGAGTTTGTAATGTATAATTAACGGTCATTGATAATTAGTTGACTTTATAGCATAATTACAGGCTTACGGCACATTTAACAGGAAGCGCGCACAGCGCAGGAATGAGGTATATTTATGGCAGAGGATAAGAAGTTAGTAGAAGCGATTACTTCCATGGATGTAGACTTTGCACAGTGGTACACAGATGTATGTAAGAAGGCAGAGCTTATGTCATATTCAAGCGTTAAGGGATGTATGATATTCAAGCCGGCTGGATATGCAATCTGGGAGAATATAAAAAATGAGATGGACAGAAGATTTAAGGAAACAGGAGTAGAGAATGTATATCTTCCTATGTTTATTCCGGAAAGTCTTCTTGAGAAAGAAAAGGACCATGTAGAAGGATTTGCACCAGAAGTTGCATGGGTAACTTACGGCGGACTCAATCCACTTCAGGAGAGAATGTGTGTAAGACCAACATCTGAGACACTTTTCTGTGATTTCTACAAGGATGAGATACAGTCTTACAGAGATTTACCAAAGGTATATAACCAGTGGTGTTCAGTTGTAAGATGGGAGAAAGAAACGAGACCTTTCCTTCGTTCAAGAGAGTTCTTATGGCAGGAAGGACATACAGCACACGCAACAGCAGAGGATGCAGAGGCACGTACACAGCAGATGCTTAACCTTTATGCAGACTTTTGTGAAGAGGTACTTGCTATTCCAGTTATCAAGGGACGTAAGACAGATAAGGAGAAGTTTGCAGGTGCAGAGGCTACATACACTATTGAAGCACTTATGCATGATGGCAAGGCACTCCAGTCAGGAACAAGCCACAACTTTGGTGATGGATTTGCAAAGGCATTCGGTATACAGTATACAGACAAAGATAACAAGCTTAAGTATGTTCACCAGACATCATGGGGAACAACAACAAGACTTATCGGCGCTGTTATCATGACACACGGTGATAATTCAGGACTTGTGCTTCCACCTAAGGTTGCACCAGTTCAGGTTGATATTATTCCTATTATGCAGAAGAAAGAAGGCGTTCTTGATAAGGCATACGAAGTAAGAGATGCTGTCAAGGCAGCCGGTCTTAGAGTTAAGGTTGATGATACTGACAAGAACCCAGGATGGAAGTTCTCAGAGCAGGAAATGCGTGGTATCCCGGTAAGAGTTGAGATGGGACCAAGAGATATCGAAGCTAATCAGGCTATCGTTGTACGCCGTGATACAAGAGAAAAGATTACAGTAGCTATAGATGAGCTTGCAGTTAAGCTTCCAGAGATACTTGATACTATCCAGAAGGATATGCTTGAGAGAGCAAGAGCTCACAGAGATGCACATACATATGTTGCAACTAACTATGATGAGTTCAAGGAAACAGCAGCTAACAAGCCAGGCTTTATTAAGGCTATGTGGTGTGGTGAGCAGGCTTGTGAGGACAAGATTAAGGAAGAAACAACTTGTACATCAAGATGTATGCCATTTGCACAGGAGCAGTTGAGTGATGTGTGCGTATGCTGTGGCAAGCCAGCTAAGAAGATGGTTTACTGGGGTAAGGCATATTAATCTGAGTTGATGAGATGAGTTATAGCTATTTTTATAATGGTGCTATAACGCAGAACTATAATATATAAGATAATGGCTTAAAAAGCTGGATTATGTTATAAATATTATAGATACAATAAAAGCAGAGAAATACACTGGAGGAAGGTGTGTTTTTCTGCTTTTTATTACGTTAATTCCCCTCATATTTCCACACAAGGGGTTAAGGAATATCCGTAAGCAACCGATACATTAATCATAAAGAAATAAAAGCAAAGAATAAAGTAATGATAAAAGCATAGCTTTATGATAGAAAGAGAGGCGGTTAGTATGCGTATAGATGCTTATAATGCTGTCAGCCAGGTGTATAAGACAAGTGCTTATGCCAAGGATAAAAGTATTGCAGTAAAGAAGACTGAGAAGGATAAGTACGAATTATCAGATACAGCCAAGGTATACAATACAGCCAGAACAGCAGTTAATGAAGCTTCAGATGTAAGACTTGATAAGGTCAACGACATCAAGGCACGTATGTCAGCCGGAACATATAATATAAGTTCAGAGGCAGTAGCGGATAAGATGCTTGAAAGCATTTCAACATTAACATTTTAATATAACAGGATATAGAAGATAAGAGATATACATACAAGATATAGGATGTATATTAACATTACACGCAGACGGAGGGAGCAGAATGGCAAGCTTAATAGATTGTTTAATCGAAGATCTTACTAATGAGAATGATGGATATGAGAAGCTCCTTGACTTATCTAATGATAAGACATCTGCGATAGTCAGCGGAAATGTTGAGAAGCTTCAGGAGATATTCATAAGGGAGCAGAAGCTCATAGAAGAGATAGATGTATATGAAAATAAAAGACAGGAAGATGTCAGGGATATATGCAATGTGCTAAGACTTCCATATGAAGAGATAAGAGTTGAACATATAGTCCAGATACTTGAGAAAAAAGCGAAAGAGCATGATGCTCTTCAGGACATATATCTTAAGCTTAAAAGAACACTTAACCAGCTGACGGCGGTTAATGAGAATAATAAGCTGTTACTTAAAGAGTCTATGGATATGATTCAGTTTGAATTAGATCTGGCTAAGAATGCGGTGTTAAAGCCACAGACAGGTAACTATGGAAGAACAGCTTATGAGGAAGCGGAGATTACTGGTGCAACGGGTTTTGATGCCAAGCAGTAGTTGATAAGCTTGAAAGAATAAGATAAGTGACATATGCAAGTGGTGTATATAAGGATATATAGAGGCAGTTAAAAGCTTGCAGCAGAATATAAGCATAATCTGAGGAAAAGGATTGATACAGATTAAGGCTTGTAATACTAATAAAGGTAATAAGCTATATTTACATATGCTTTTTGGAGCAGATTAAGAATAGCTATCAAATAAATAAAAGATAATATAAGAATCACATTTTCAAAGGAATGAATTGGGATACTTAAGCAATTATTGGAATTAATGTTTAGGATCGTTCTTTGAGGATGTGATTTTTAAAGTGGAGGAACTATGGCAAACGGAATGGCATCGCTGATGGTTGGCTCCTCAGGACTGAGGTCAGCACAGACAGCACTTAATACAACAGCACATAACCTTTCCAATGTAAATACGCAAGGGTATACAAGACAACAGGTAACATTTACAGATACGACATATGCTAATGTATTCAGCAGCAGTATCGTGCCTGGCAAGTACGGACTTGGTGTAGATATAGGAGCAATAAGCCGTGTAAGGAATGATTTTATAGACAGGTCATATAGAACTGAGTATTCAAGACTGGGCTTTTATGAAAGTCAGGCAAATGCAGTGTATGAAGTGGAAGACTGGTTTGGTGAGATGCAGGGAGTTACATACCAGCAGCACATAACAGACCTTTATAACTCAATAAATGAGCTTACAAAAAACCCAACAAGTACAATAGCAAGATCCTCTCTTATACAGAATGCAACAGCATTTATAGACAGATCGCAGGCTATATATTCAGGACTTAAAGATTATCAGATAACGCTGAACACAGAAGTCAGCAGTATGGTAGATAAGATTAATGAACTTGGACAGAAGATATATAGTCTTAATAAGAGTATATCAAAGGTCGAGGCAGGAGGAGTTGAGCGTGCCAATGATCTTAGAGATACAAGAGACCTTGCACTTGATGAACTGAGCCAGTACCTTGATATCGACTATTATGAAACAACAGATGGACAGATTATCATATCAGCTGAGAATATTCCGTTTGTATCAAAGAGCGAAGTAAATACTATGGATGTAAGACAGGAAGGTCAGTATGGACTGCTTATACCAGAGTGGCCAGCATATGAAAAGGATGTGTTCAGCTTTGAAAAAGCAGCATCCAATGCCAACAATAATGATAAAGGAAAGCTTAAAGGACTTCTTGTTGCAAGAGGAACTATAGATGTGAATTATCAGGATGTTCCTGTTATGCCGGATAAGTCAGATTATGACCTTACAACAGCAGAGGGTATGGCGCAGTATAACAGTGCTATGGATGATTACCAGAAACAGCAGGATTACTACAATAAGTATATAGAGCCTTCAGCTATCCTTAGTGCTATAGCAGGCTTTGATAAGCTTGTAAATGGTATAGTGACAGCCCTGAATGATGTTTTATGTCCTGAAAAGGAAGTCGAAACAACAACAGAGATGACAGATGATGAGGGTAATCCTCTTCAGGCAGATAAGTATGTATATAATGCTTCACAGTATGGACGACTTTATGACAGATTCGGTAATGTTGTTGAGGGAACTGACAATGGAGATGGAACTTATAGTTATACATCGGGAGAAAAGCTGTATATAGATGAACAGCATACAACAGCAGAAGATATAGACAGCATGACATATCTTATTCTTGATATGGACAAGGCTGGCTTTGGTACAGATGAAGATGAAACTGTAGGTGTTGAACTTTTTAAGAGAAAAGGTACAGAAAGATACATAAAGATTACAGGTGAAGATGGCACAACAACATATGTAAGAAATAACCTGAATGCAATAGGTTATGAAATAGATTATACACTTGGCAATCTTTTAGTTAATCCTGAAGCTTCACAGAATGTTGGAAAGATACCTCTTTCAACCATTCATGGAAAAGAAGACTTTGCAAAGGCAAACGAACTTATAGATACATTCAGCAACAAGTTCGCCTCACTTAATCCACAGGACTACGCAAAGGCGGATTTTAATACTTTTTATAATGATTTCATAGGTGAGTTTGCTACGATGGGCAGCGTACTTACAAAGTTCGTCAATAACCAGACAACTATGGTAAACGGCTATGATAATCAGAGATTACAGACATCAGGTGTATCATCAGATGAAGAACTTCAGAAGATGATTAAGTATCAGCATGCATATAATGCAGCATCAAGATATGTAAATGTTGTCAGTGAGATGATGGAGCATTTGTTAACATCATTAGGAGCCTGATGATAATATGTTGCAGAGGTAAAGGGTCAGAAGATCATTTTGTGTCTGCACGACAGACTTAACTGAAGAAGTAATAAAAGGCTATTATATATGAAAAGCTGCGAAAAAACGGCAGAATGGAGAAAAAGATATGGCATCTACATTTTTTGGCTTATCAATATCATACAAAGGATTACAGGCAGCGCAGACATCTATAACGACTGCGGCACATAACCTGTCTAATATAAATACTAATGGATATACAAAGCAGACAGCGGTTCTTCAGGCTTCAGATGCTTTAAGAACATTTTCAACATATGGAACTATAGGTTCTGGTGTTAACGTTGTTGAGATTAATCAGACAAGAGACAGTTACTACGACCAGAAGTACAGAAATAATATGTCTAATTATGGACAGTATGAATCTAAGAATAACTATATGACACAGATAGAAGATTATCTGAATGAATTCATACTTAATGGTTTCTCAAAGGAATACAGTAACTTCTTCTCAGCAGTAAACCAGCTTACTATAACACCAGGTGATGAGTCGGCAAAGAACCAGCTTATCAATAATGCAAAGAGTATGTCAGATTATTTTAACACTCTTTCAACTAACTTAAGAAATGTGCAGACAGATGCTAACAATGAGATAAAGGATACTGTAGATCACATCAATACACTTGCACAGAATATAACAGCGCTTAACAAGCAGATTAATCAGATAGAAGCATGCTATGGTGATGCTAACGACTTAAGAGACCAGAGAAACGCACTTGTTGATGACCTTTCAAAGTATATTGATATAACAACAAGTGAGGAGCCAATAGAAAACGGACTTACATCATTCCAGATAACTGTAAATGGACAGTCACTTGTTCATAACTATAATTATAAGAAACTTCAGGTTGTTGCCAGAGAAACTCCTAGAAATGATAGTGATGCAGCCGGATTATATGATGTACAGTGGACAGATGGCAATCCATTTAATATATACAGTTCATCACTTGGTGGACAGCTTAAGGCTCTTGTTGATATAAGAGATGGCTGTAATGGCGAGATAGAGTCAGTGGCAACTAATGAAGATGGTTCCTATAAGCTTGATAAAGACGGCAATATTATTACAGAAACTAATCCTCAGGCTGAAGATAATGTTAATTACAAAGGTATTCCTTACTATCAGACACAGCTTAACCAGTTTATACAGACATTTTCTGAAGCTGTTAACCAGATATTTAAGAGTGGATATGTGTCAGATGCCAGTACAGAGGATGAGGCTAATAAAGGTATTCCACTTTTTGTTGTTGGTGGAAGCTCAGGAAAGCTTACAGCATCAACAGTAACAGTAAACAGTGAACTCCTTGAGGATTCTAATAAGCTTGCAACTAAGACAGAGGTAAGTGATGGAGAAGGTAATGCGAGCATTATGGAAAAGCTTAATGCACTACAGTCACAGAAAATATTTGATGGTGGTACAGGAGCTTACTTCCTTGAAAGTATTGTCAGTGATATGTCTATAGATGCAGGAAAAGCTAAGTCTTTTCTGTCTAACTACAACAATATGAAGACAACTATCCAGAACCAGCGACTTTCAGTTATGGGTGTTGATACGGATGAAGAGGCAATGGATATTATGAAGTTCCAGCAGGCATATAATCTTAACTCAAAGATGATGTCAGTTATGAATCAGATATATGACAAGCTTATCAACCAGACAGGATTATAATAAATGAAGCTGAGAGGATATATTCAGTAACAATGGACAGATACGCTATTATAACAGCTGTAAATATGGAGGCTGTGAGAAGTTATAGCGTAATAAACATGGTGTTTATTGCAGAATAGAATTATAAACTAACAGTATATCAACATGAGAGGTGGAATATATGAGAGTTACTAACCAGATGATGATAAACAGCTCTATAGCCAACATTCAGGCTAATAAGAGCCAGATTAATACTATGGATACACAGTTATCTACACAGAAGAAGATAAATAAGCCTTCTGACGACCCTATTATAGCTATACGAGCATTAAGATTAAGAAGCAGTCTTGACCAGGTAACACAGTATGTAGGAAAAAATATACCTGATGCTTCATCATGGCTTTCAGTTACACAGGATGCACTTGACCAGGGCTATGATATAGTTTACCAGTTATATGGCTACTGCAATCAGGGCGCTTCAGATTCTTATTCATCTTCTGAACGTAATACTATTATAGAATCGCTTGATGAGTTAAAGAATTCTTATTATATACAGGGAGATGTCGACTACGCCGGAAGATATGTATTTACGGGGTATGCTACAGATAAGCCGCTTACATACCAGTCAGATGCGGCGGCAGCAGATGTGGATTATACTATTACACAGAAGTTTGACAGGGAAGGCATATCTGAAAAGAAGGTATACACTAATGCATATACTAATGAAGATATCATTAACCTTAATGTAAAAAAGGATGCCAACGGCAACATAATAACACCTAATGTTACAACAGTTCACAGGGTGCAGCTTGCTTATTCAGAAGTGGATGAAGATGGAACATTTAAGATTACAGATGCAAGTGGCAATGTTGCAACAGTGACAAAGAATGATGATGGAACTGCTAATGTAAGTGTTGTTGACAGTCAGGGCAATGCGATAGCTTCGCTTGATGATGGAAGTGGTAATCCTGTTAATATAACATTTACATCTGATGACAACTATGTGCCGGGTGATGATGAGATAACTATCAATACACAGCTTGGAGAAGTGCTTCTTGGTGAAAATGTATACAACAATACATACACTAACAACTCATTTTCAGTACAGTATGATAAGTCTAACTTCAAGAAGGGCGATGTTAACCCAACTATGTACTTTGACTGTGTAGACAATGTTACTGGCATAGTATATCAGAAAAAAGATGAAGATATTGAATACAATGTCAATTTTACACAGAAGTTAAAGGTTAATACACAGGCAAGTGAAAGCTTTAATATATATCTTGGAAGAAATGTGGATGATATTATGGCGGCTGTTCAGAATACCATAGACATTGAGAATCAGATTAAAAAAATTGAGAGCATGAAAAATGAGGAAAGATATTCTAGTACAGAAGACCAGAAGGCTCTCGATGACATACTTGAGGGACTTAACAAGCAGAACGACCTTGCAAAGGACCAGATGACAAAGGCATTTGAGAAGGGTATCGGACAGATGCAGGGCTATCAGGAACAGATATCGAATGCAAAGGCCGATGTAGGTAACAGAATACATAGACTTGACCTTACAAAGTCAAGACTTACAGAGCAGAAGACTAACTTTACAAGTCTTAAGTCAGAAAATGAAGATATCGACCTTGAGGAAGTAGTTGTAAACTATACAGCAGCACAGCTTGTATACAATGCAGCGCTTTCTGCGGCAAGTAAGGTTGTACAGCAGACATTGCTGGATTTTATAGGTTAAAATGTGTGTAAGCAACGAGCAGTGCCAGACAAAAGCCTGATAAAGAACAGCGCTTGCACAAAGTTATTTGTAAGGCTTTTGCCTGATAGGACGAACGACCGACAGTTAAAGAAAGCAGTTAGCTTTCTTTGACTTGTACGGCGGAGTAGAAAACTGTTTCAAAAAAACAAGGAGGCAAATATACCTCTCCTCACCAGAGAGGTTCGGATTTTTGCTTCGCAAAAACAAGGAGGCAAATATACCTCTCCTCACCAGAGGGGTTCGGATTTTTGCTTCGCAAAAACAAGGAGGTATATATGCAGGTTAACACTAAGTGGTTTGGGACTGTAGATATTGATGATAATAAGATAATTACATTTGACCTTGGAATAATAGGTTTCGAGTATTGTAAGCAATTCACACTGATATACGATGTGGATAAGGGGGATGAGGCAGCTATTATGTGGCTTCAGTCAATTGACGAGGCGGCACTGGCACTTCCAGTTATGAAACCTGAGTATATCATGAAGGGATATGACCCTGTAGTTGAGGATGAAATTCTTAATAACCTTGGTGGAGATATTAAGAACGCTAACCTTGCAGTATTCTGCACAGTTACAGTACCAGAAGACCTTACTAAGATGACAATTAATCTTAAGGCACCTATTATAGTCAATGCGGACACATTAAAGGGTGTACAGCTTATAGCTGATAATGAAGATTATGCTGTCAAATATCCTATATACAATATACTTAAGGAAAGGCAGGGTGAGTAGTATGCTGGCGTTATCAAGAAAAAAAGATGAAGCAATCATCATCAATGATGATATAGAGATTACTGTTATCGAGATAAAAGGTGATCAGGTAAAGCTTGGCATCACAGCTCCAAAGTCCGTTCCTATATATCGTAAAGAAGTATATGTACAGATAAAAGATGCTAACAAAGAAGCCGCCTCACAGAAGATAGATGTGGCAGCACTTAATAGTCTTTTTAAGAAGTAAATACAAATCCTTAACAGTGCGGGTAAGGGCAATTTCTGAGTATGGTATTATATTAATAATAGGCATATATTTAGGACTTGGGTGTTATTTTTTTGCTTTGCCTTGCCGATATAGGGTTTAAGAACTGAAAAGCTGAAGGTATAGTTATGCGGTCGGGAGATACCTGTCAAAGATGATATATTAAAGTGATATATACATATGCGGGCAGATAGATACGAATATTTATAGCGGCTATATTATATAGAAAGAAAAGGACTTCTCTCTAAGGCTTAAAGTTTAATATTAAAGATACATTGTTATACACGCACACGGAGGTGAAAGATAATGGGAATTGAAAAGATAAGTGGTCAGGCAGGATACCAGAGTCAGGCAGTGCAGGCAGCACAGGCAAGTAAGGTAAATGTCCAGCCATCATCAGAAACTAATAATTCGCAGGATTCAGTAAATAACTCAGCACATACAGCAGCAGTTATGCAGATAAGTTCTTCACAGAAGGCTAACACAGATGGAAGCAGCAATGGTGCCGATGTAAGTCCTAAGCAGCAGGAAGAACAGCAGCAGGCTTCTATTCAGAAGCTTAAGGATATTCAGAAGGTTATTAATCATAATACAGTGGCAGAGTTTGGATATAATGAACCTACTAACCGTATTACTATTAAGATTAAGGATAAAGATACCGATGAAGTAATTAAAGAGATACCGTCGGAGAAAGCATTGGAGATGCTTGCAAAAGCGTGGGAGCTTGCGGGTATTATGGTGGATGAGAAGAGATAGATAAGAGAGTATATTATGCAAGGTAGTTTGCAGAAATAAGAGATATTCACATAAAGATTGGAGGTATAATAAATATGCCAATAAGATTATCAGGTATGGTTTCAGGTATGGATACAGAATCACTTGTAACTGCACTCGTATCAGGATATAAAGTTCAAAAAGATAATCTTGTAAAAGCACAGACAAAGCTTTCATGGAAACAGGAAAAGTGGAAGACTATGAATACGAGTATATATAGCTTCTACAGTGGAAAGCTTTCAGCAGGAAGATTATCTAATGCATACAGCCTTAAGAAGTCAACAGTATCTAATTCAACAGTAGCTACAGTAACAGCAAGCTCAAGTGCGGTTGCAGGTACACAGAGCCTTAAAGTAAAGAAGCTTGCATCATCAGGTTATCTTACAGGTGGTGAGGTTACTGCAAAAGACAGTTCTGCCAAGATTACAGGCTCATCGAAGCTGTCTGATATAACAGGAAGCACATCACAGGGAAGTGTTACACTATCAGTAGATGGTAAGAGTACTAATATAGAGCTTACAGAGGATATGACTGTCAACCAGTTCGTTGTAAAGTTAAAGGATGCTGGTGTGCAGGCCAGCTTTGATGAGAATAATGCGAGATTCTTTATAAGCTCAAAGACATCAGGAGCAAAGGGAGACTTTAGTCTTACGGCTAACGATACCTCCGGAAATGATTCGCTTAAGAAGCTTGGCTTATATGTAAGTCCGAATAAAGCTTCAAAGGAATACGAAGAATGTGATAGACTTTCTAAGCTGACAGATGGTAGCGCTGCATATAATAGTGAGCTGGAATCTATGTATACAAAGGTGACTGCTGATGAGGTTGCTAAGAAATATGCTGACCAGTATAATGCTGCAAAGAAAGTAGTAGATACACTGAAAAGCAGTGATACATGGGGAACAGCTAAGTCAATTGATGATGTAACAGCTAGTAGAGATCTACTAAAAGCTGATATAGCTGCTAACGCAGATTATAACAAGTATAAAAAAGCAAAGATTAATTCAGACGGAAGTACAGTTAAAGATGAACAGGGCAATACTATATATGAATATAATACAGAAGCCATGAAAAAAGACAATGAAGAACTGTATAATGAGTATACTAAAGACACTAAGAAGCTTGAAAGCTATAATTCGCTGATTTCTGACTATAAAAAGAATCAGGAGATTATGGATAATCTCTATGACAATGGAAATGGTTATATCACATTAAACAATGATACCAAGGAAGCAGTAGCAGATGTATCTAATACTAAAGTTGTAGAAGAGGTTAATAGTACGAATACTGATTCCAAAGCAAAAGCCAAAACACTGCTTGATAACAAAATAAGTGCGGCTAAAGCATATGTGGTAGAAGCAGATGCAGCGGCTTCTACATCAGCAACAACAGGAGCAGCTTCAGGTACAACAGCCTCAGGCTCATCAACAGCTGGTACTACAGGTGCAGTACGAATAGTAGGAGTAGATGCAGAGATAGAGCTTAATGGTGCGAAGTTTACTAACAATACAAGCACATTCTCTATCAATGGTCTTACTATCCAGGCTACAGCAGAAACAAAGGACGATGAATCTGTTACTATAACAACAGACACAGATGTAGATGCTATATACAAGTCTATCAAGGACATGTTCACAGAGTACAACAAGCTTATCAAGTCTATGGATGAGGCTTATAACGCAGACAGCTCTAAGGGATATGAGCCTTTAACAGATGAAGAAAAGGATGCTATGTCTGATAAAGAGGTTGAGAAGTGGGAGACAAAGATTAAGGATTCGCTTCTTAGAAAAGATGATACACTAAACAGTGTTGCCAATACATTAAAGAATGATATGGCATCATCATTTATTATTAATGGCAAGAGCTATGCTCTGTCAAGCTTTGGTATATCAACACTCGGATATTTCGCATCAGGCGAGAACGAAAAGGGTGTGTACCATATAGATGGTGATAAGGATGATACAACTACATCAGGAAACGAAGATAAGCTAAGAGCAGCTATTGCAAGTGATCCTGAGACAGTAGTTTCATTCTTCTCACAGTTATGTACTAAGGCATATACTGATCTTGGTAACAAGATGGCATCATCATCTGTAAGCAGTGCATACACGATTTACAATGATAAGCAGATGAATACACAGTATTCAGAATACAACACAAAGATAAGTGATGCTGAATCAAAGGTATCAACATGGGAAGATTACTACTATAGTAAGTTCTCAGCTATGGAGTCAGCACTTGCTAAGCTTAATTCGCAGTCATCTTCTATGTCGGGACTTTTTGGAAGCTGATAATATCGATAAAAGCTTTGGGGACAAATATATTTGAACCTTAACATCATATATAAAAATATACATGAAAATATAAGTAAATATATAATAATATTATTGAATTTATTGGTAATTAATGTATAATATTACCTAGAATGATTCGTTTATGTTACATTGTGTTGCATTGCATATAATTTAACATATTACATGTAATAAACATATGTATTATATGTAATGCACACAATATTGATAAATACAAGGATGTATGAACATCAGGAGAGGATAAGCTATGATATATAATCAGAATATGGCTCAACAGTATAATCGTAATAAGGTGTTAACTGCATCACCAGCAGAGCTTACACTTTTACTTTATGAAGGAGCTATTAAGTTTTGTAATATAGCAGCAGTTGCTATAGAAAAAAAGGACATGGAGAAAGCTCATACTAATATTGTTAAGGCAGAGATGATTATAGAAGAGTTTCAGGCTACACTTAATCATAAGTATCCTGTAGCAGAGGATTTCGATAAGCTTTATAAGTATATATATGGATTACTTGTTGATGCGAATATGAAGAAAGACCTTGAGCTTCTTGAAAAGGCGACAGATGAACTAAGAGGAATGCGCGATACATGGAAAGAAGTCATGAAGCGCGCAGGAAATAAATAAGATATTGATTTTAAATAACTATTATAACACAACTATTTAAGAAGTAATGTACGGTAGTTTAAGTATGGTAGTTTAAGATTATAAGGTTGAGGATGACTATGGAAACAGAGAATTATCTTCAGATAATGACAAGCAGTCTTGAAAAGAAGAAAAAGATATTACAGGACATAGTTGATTACAATGTTGAACAGGAACGTATTGTTACCTTAAGAGAGTTTGATGGTGATAAGTTCCAGAAGAACATGGAGAATAAGGCAGAGTGTATAGATATGCTCAATGCACTTGATGAAGGCTTTCAGTCAGTATATGACAGGGTTAAAGCAGATGTTGAGATGTATAAGCAGAGCTATAAGGCAGACATACAGAGGCTGCAGCAGCTTATAAAAGAAGTATCAGCATTAAGTGCAACTATACAGGCGCAGGAGTCAAGAAACAAGCTACAGATAGAAAGAAAGTTCCGTGAACTCAAGCAGGAAACTAAGACTGCCAAGCGGAGCATAAGCATGGCGAACAAGTATTATCAGAATATGAGTCGTGTAAGCTCAGAGCCACAGTTCATGGACAGTAAAAAGTAGAGAAATTTTTAAAATAAGTTTATATATGGACTAAAGTAAAAAGACTAATGTCCGATATAATAAATAACAGGAAATATCCTGAAACAAAATCAATGGGTGGCAGGGACGCCACTAAGAATTCAAGGAGGAAACTATTATGGTAGTACAACACAATCTTTCAGCAATGAACACAAACAGACAGATGGGCACAATCACAAGCTCATTACAGAAGTCTACAGAGAAGTTATCATCAGGTTACAAGATTAACAGAGCTGGTGATGATGCAGCTGGTCTTTCAATCTCAGAGAAGATGAGAAGCCAGATCAGAGGCCTTAACAAGGCTGCTACTAACGCACAGGATGGTATTTCACTTATCCAGGTAGCTGAAGGTGCTCTTAACGAAACACATTCTATCCTTCAGAGAATGAACGAACTTGCTACACAGGCTGCTAACGATACTAACGTATCAGCAGATAGAACAGCTATCCAGTCAGAAATGGATCAGTTAGTATCTGAAATCGACAGAATCCAGTCAACAACACAGTTCAATACTAAGAATCTTCTTGATGGTAATTTTACAAGTAAGAACCTTCAGGTTGGAGCTTTAAGTGGACAGGTTATTAAAATTAGCATCAGTAAGATGGATTCTGCTTCAATAGGTGTAGCTGCTGCTGACGTTAAGGTGAGTGATAATGCGGCTGCTGGTAAGGCAATGAGCAAGATTCAGTTAGCTATTACAAGTGTATCAACACAGCGTTCTTCACTTGGTGCTATTCAGAACAGACTTGAGCACACAATTAACAACCTTAACACAACATCTGAGAATACATCAGCAGCTGAATCACGTATCCGTGATACAGATATGGCTTCTGAGATGGTTGAGTACAGCAAGAACAACATCCTTCAGCAGGCTGGACAGTCTATGCTTGCACAGGCTAATCAGCAGAATCAGGGTGTTCTTTCACTTCTCGGTTAATAATTGCTACTACTATAGTGGAAAAGAGCGGTTCGCCGCTCTTTTTTTCTATAGTTTTATATTAGATATAATTACAGGTGATTACATATCATAAAACGGATAATATATATTGCGATAATTCTCTAAGGACAAGAGGCTTATTGTAGTTAGATACCGAAGAACGGCAATCAGAGGACTGTATGTCAGATTGAAGAATAACATTATCAAGTATATTAACAAGTTCATTCTCATCTGAATATATGTAACCATTATAGCCATCTTCTATTATGTCTGTTACACCATTCACTGGAGTTGATATAACAGGTATTCCAGTGGCGAGCGCTTCATAACAGGCAAGACAGAAACCTTCATACGAAGAAGCTAATACAAGTGAAGAAGCTTCTATAACAGAGTTCCATGGATTGTTCAGCCAGCCAGTGAAGGTTACATTATCATTAAGATTGAGGCTGCTGCATAATTCTTCAAGTTGGGGTCTTTCATCACCATCACCGATAATAATAAGTTTCCACTGTTCTTTAGTGTGTGATATAGAATCAATTATGAGTGATACATTCTTCTCAGATGATAGTCTGCCTATATAAACAAGGGTTCTACATTCTGGATTATATATATCATGATATTGTAATGATCCTAAATCTATAGGATTCTTAACAAGAGCCACTCTTACATCCGAATTATTTTTTATATAGGAGTAGCTGCCTTGATTTAGTACCATAACAAGATCTGCGTATTTAAGACAATCTAATCCTCCAACAGCATTTTCATCATATATATGCAGAGGACCATGGAGCCAGCTTATAATATGAGCGTCCATATGACAGTTTAATAAAGCAAGTTTGATAATCATGGTCAGCATGGGCAGAGGAGTGGCTATGATAATATCAGGCGCTTTAAGTTCATTGAGATATTGTTCACAGAGAGGAATGTAATCAGATATATCTGCGATAGCACGATTAGTCTGTATGGTATAATATTCAAGAGAGCTGTCAGGCCAAGCAGAATCATTATATACAAGTTGTACAATCCTGATATGTATTCCTAGGCTTTTAAGATACATGGCAGTATCGTTGAGAACAATCTCAACACCACCTTTACCACCGCATGGGACAAGAAAATCTATGGTTATAGGATGGTTGATATTAAACGTGTGTTGCAGTATAGGATTAAGTGAATCAATATTGGTTGACATATGAGTAATCTCCGTTATAATAAAAATATAGTTGTTATATGTAAGCATATGTTTAATAGAATCTTATAGTTATAATGTATTGGCGTGTTTGATTAATTATATCTAATAATATTTAGCAATAATTAATTGTAGCAAAGTTAATATTTATATAATTATGTCGATATAATAAAAGAGATGATGCTGTTATAATATTATGACAGCATTAATAATCTATAATCATACATATATTACAATACAATGAGATATTACTATGATATAAAGGATTATATCATACAATGGATATATGTACATAATAAAACTAATGGATAGTTATAATCAAGGAGGATATACATATGGTAGTTCAGCATAATCTTTCAGCTATGAACACTAACAGAGAGTTAAGTACAGTGACAAGTTCACTATCTAAGTCAACAGAGAAGTTATCATCAGGATATAGAATCAATAGAGCAGCAGATGATGCAGCAGGTCTTTCTATATCAGAGAAGTTAAGAAGTCAGATCAGAGGTCTTGATAAAGCGGCATCTAATTCACAGGATGGTATATCACTTATTCAGGTAGCAGAAGGTGCTCTTAATGAAACTCATTCTATATTACAGAGAATGAATGAGCTTGCAACACAGGCTGCTAATGATACGAATGTGTCTGCAGACAGGACAGCTATTCAGGCTGAGATGGATCAGTTGACATCGGAAATAGACAGAATTCATTCTACAACCCAGTTTAATACACAGAATTTATTAGATGGTTCATTTAAGAATATGAATCTTCAGGTAGGAGCACAGAGCGGACAAGTTATAACTATATCTATAAGTAAGATGGATGCAGCCAGTATAGGTGTTGGCGGACTTAAAGTTACCGATAATTCTGTTGCAGGTAGTGCCATGAACAAGATACAGAAAGCTATCACAAGCGTATCTACACAGCGTTCTTCGCTAGGAGCTATACAGAACAGACTTGAGCATACAATCAATAACCTTAATACAACATCAGAGAACACATCATCAGCTGAGTCGCGTATCAGAGATACAGATATGGCCTCAGAGATGGTAGAGTACAGCAAGAATAATATTCTCCAGCAGGCAGGTCAGTCTATGCTTGCACAGGCTAATCAGCAGACACAGGGAATATTATCTTTATTACAGCAGTAAGATATTGTGTATTACTGAAAGCTAATAAGAGGCTGTCGCATTAAGTTATATTTATACGTTATATAGACAGTGAACCTGTTATATTGTATAAGTATACTTAATACGCAACCTCTTATTTTATTAGAGCGGCAATTACTGGTGCTTAATATACTATTCATATAGCATTTTTATATGAGTGGTTTGATTGTAATATGATATGAGGATATATAGCGAAGGAGATATGATATATGAATATACCTGATAGTTTTCTTGAGGGTGAGATAAGGGATAGTTATTATGTAGAGAATATGATGAAGAGAGCCTGGGCAGCGCAGATAGAGGTGTTGAATGATGTAGATATTTTCTGTAGAAAACACAATATAACATACTATGCTGACTGGGGAACATTACTTGGTGCGATTAGACATAGAGGTTTCATACCATGGGATGATGATATAGATATATGTATGAAAAGAGCAGATTATATAAGATTTTGTGAATTAGCACAGAAAGAGATGAAAGGTTATGAAATAGTTAACCATAAGAATATGCCTGGATGGAATGAAATATTTGGAAGAATAATATATGGGAACTGTGTTAGAACAGATATGGAATATCTTGCTAAGTTTCATGGATTCCCATATGTTGTTGGTCTGGATATATTTCCATTGGATTACGTAGCTTCATCTAAGGAAGAATCTGAATTGCAGTGTGAACTTATTAAGATAGCATTAGCATTTGCTAATAATGTAAGTAATGGAACGGCAACAAAAGAAGAGATATATACAACTATAAAGGGAATAGAGAATCTATGTGGAGTCAGGTTGAATAATGATGATACATTGAGTATACAGCTGTATGAACTTGCTGAAAATTTATGTATGATTAATGATGAATCTAATTCTGATACTCTTGTTCTTATGGCGGATTATGTTAATAAAAGAAGATACAAGCCGTTTTCTATGCACTGGTTTGATGAAGTTATAAGAGTTCCATTCGAGTATACTACAGTACCTGTTCCAAAGGAGTATGATAAGATCCTAAGAACAGAATATGGTGATGATTATATGACACCTATCATTTTACATGATGATCATGAATATCCGTTTTATGTAAAACAGAAAAGAGAGATATATAGCAGGGCTGGAATAGAAATATGATGAAAGATGAAGCTAAGAAAAAGGTAATAACATATGGAACCTTTGATTTATTTCATCAGGGACATTATAATCTTCTGAAAAATGCCAAAGCACTTGGTGATTATCTGATAGTAGGTGTTACTACAGAGCACTTCGATGAGGCACGTGGTAAGGTTAATGTGGTGGATTCTATTATGGAACGAATAGATAATGTCAGAAAAACAGGATTCGCTGATATGATTATTATAGAAGATCATGAAGGACAGAAGATAGAAGATATACAGAAATATGGAGTTGATATATTTACAGTGGGTTCGGACTGGATAGGAACCTTCGACTATCTTAATTCGTTCTGTAAAGTAGTGTATCTTGACAGGACACCGGGAGTGTCATCTACCATACTAAGAGCAAGCAAGCATAATATAGTAAGATTGGGCATAGTAGGTACAGGACGTATGGCACCAAGATTCATATCTGAAGCTAAATATGTCAGTGGAATAACAATAGATTGTGCTTATAATCCAGTTAAAGAAAGCGCTGATAGATTCACAGACAGGGAGAATATAGCGTGCTATACAGATAAATATGAAGATATGCTTATGAATGTGGATGCTGTGTATATAGCATCTCCGAATGAAACACATTATGACTATACTAAAAAGGCAATATTGGCTGGAAAGCATGTATTGTCAGAAAAACCGATATCATTTACCCGCAATGAAAGTGAGGAATTGTACAAGCTGGCTAAGGATAATAGCGTTGTTCTTATGGAGGCTGTTAAGGCTGCATATTGCCCAGGATTTCAACAGCTTATTAATATTGCCAAGTCAGGGAAGATAGGACATATAGTAGATGTAGAGGCTTCATTTACAAGACTTGCTGATCCAGAGTCAAGAGAAAGAAAGGATGTACAGTATGGCGGTGCATTTCTTGAGTTTGGACCAAGTGTTCTTGTACCAGTTATTAAGCTGATGGGCCAGGATTATGAAGGAGTCAGCTTTGATAGTGTATATGATGATAAAGGTGTGGATATATATACTAAAGCAGATGTAAGATATAAGAATGGTTTTGCGACTGTCAAGACGGGTGTTGGTGTTAAGACGGAAGGACAGATTGTAGTGTCAGGAACCAAAGGATATATAATAGCACAATCTCCTTGGTGGCTTATGAAACAGTTTGACGTGAGATATGAAGATGCATCGAATGTGGAGCATTATGAACTACGATTTCAGGGAGATGGCTTAAGATATGAGATAGGTGATTTTATATCTAAGATTAATGGAACTGATAAGAAAGATTATAAGCTTACGGCGGAAGAATCTGTTCTTATGTCAGAGTTTATAGAGCTGTTTATGAAAGAGAAAGAACGTAAGAAATATCTTAAAATAAGAGATTAGCAATACAATGATAGTAACATTGTGTGAAGATTTCATTGAATATCATACTGTACTGTTGTGCAATATATTGTATGAGGAGGATAAGTTGTGGAAATAGGAATTCAATATACGCAGCTGCTATCAATAGAGCATATCTGTGAAAGTGATATGGGAAACATTGAATTGCCGGTTATCAGAGCTGAGAATATACCAGATGAATTATTTGATAAAATAAATAACGCTGGTGGAAAAATAATAGGAATAGAGTTAAAACTAAGAGAAATATTAAGTGCTGGTGATTATAAAAAAAAAGACATTCTTATAAGAGCTGTTGATATAGCTCAAAGATGTAAAGCTTCATACATTGTTATAGATACAGAAGATATGGATGATAATTGTCCGAAAGAATTAGAAAATATTATAATATCCAGCCAGACATTTATTAGTCAGGCAGGAATGGCAATATATATAGAAAATGGTTATAGATATATTAATGGAAAATATTATCACAATGCATATTCTGATGCAGGAAGACTGTTGCAGTTTATAGATAAACTTAAAGAATTATGTCCGGAAATAGATTGTGGTATATGTGTGAATATCGGACATGCGAATCTTCTTGGAATTAATATAAGAGATATGATAAGACAGTGTGGGAGTTATATTAAACTAGTTCATGTCAATGACAATGATGGGTATAGTGACCAGCATCAAATGCCTTATACATTCACAGTTGGCAGAGGATATCTGGCTACTGACTGGGTTCATATAATTGGAATGCTATATAAGACAGGATATAACGGTTATTATATATTTAACAATATTGGAACATGGAAAAGAACACCTCAAAGATTGCATATGGCTATGCTTAAGCTGACGAAAGCGATCGGACAGGAATGGTTAGAAAGCTGCTATAAAACAGAAAAATATCTGAATCAGCCTGATAAGAAACTTATACTGTTTGGTGCTGGAAGAATGGCTGCAAGCTATATGGAAGCATGGGGAGATAAATACAGACCAGATTATTTCGTGGATAATAATCCTGATAAGTGGGGAGAAGAACTGATGGGAATACCTATATTGCCACCAGAAGAGATTCTTAGTCTGACCAAAGATGAAAGAAATGTATGGATATGTAATATCAATTATGATGCAATAGGAAGACAGTTGGACTATATGGGAGTGTCATACAGATGTTATTATGATCATTATTATATGGATCATATTATATGATGTCAGGATTGCGTGAATTGCTAAGCAGGGTGAAAGAGCGTCAGTTATGACTGATAATTAATTTCCCTGATAGACAAATAAGACGGATAGTTATGCGAAAGTACATTAGTTGTGACTAATAATAAATATACTGTGGAGATATATATGCTAGATATAGGAGTTCAGACCAAAGGAATTATTCCTGAGATGGATATAGATAAAGGCTTCGGCATGATTAGTGAAGCTGGTTTTACTCGAGTTGATATTAATATAGATACTTTTCTGAAGAATTCGGATCTTTATGCTGGAAAGGTTAATAAATTCTTCGATGCCTCTATAGAGGAGCTTACAATATATTTCAATCAATACACCAAGGCGATGGATAAGTATGGGATCAGACCGTCACAGATGCATGCACCTTATCCTGTCAGAGTAGAAGGAAATGATAAGCAGAATGACTATATGCAAGGAGTAGTTATACCGAAAAGCATATTAATAGCTAATATGCTTGGTGTTCCGTGGGTTGTTATTCATCCTTTCAAGATGCAGTATCTGTATAATAAGGATATAGAAAGAAAGATGAATATAACATATTTTCAAATGTTAATTCCACTTCTTAAAGAATATAATGTAGGGGTATGCTTTGAAAACCTGTATGAAGGCATGGGGGGACGTATAGTAGAAGGCGTGTGTGCAGATCCTTATGATGTAGTATGTTATATAGATACCCTTAATGAAATGGCTGGTCAGGAACTGTTCGGATTATGTCTTGATACAGGACATCTTCAGTTAGTGAAAAGAGATCCATATGAGTATATCAAGGTTGTGGGTAACAGACTTAAAGCACTTCATATTCATGAAAATGATTCATTTAATGATATTCATCAGATGCCTTACACATTTGGTGATTGTAGTTATGATGGACAGAATTGGAATGGCTTATTCAGAGGATTGAAAGCTATAGGGTATGAAGGAACGTTAAGTTATGAAACATTTCCATGTGTGAATAGTTTTCCGAGAAATATGCGTGGTCATGTATTGAATGCGATACATGAAATAGGTGTATATATGAAAGAATGTATAGAAACAGAAATGTTATGATTTATAATTATAATAAAATATATGGTGAATGAAAGCTATGTAGGGATAAATATAAGATGGATACAAGAATTAATACGGAAGATATGATGATGCGTATAGGAATAATAGGAACAGGTAGAATAGCAGGCAGATGTGTGCAGGCAATACAGACATATGTACCAGAGATACATATAAGCTGTGTATATAATCCAAGTATAGAAAGTGCTATAGAGTTCGCTAATAGATATAATATTAAATTATATACATCTGATTGGAATATATTGATGAATAATGTAGATGCAGTGTATATTGCATCACCACACGAAACACATTATACATATAGCAGGATGGCGTTAGAGTGTGGCAGACATGTAATATGTGAGAAACCAGCTGCTTTAAAGAAGAATCAGGTGCAGGAACTTACCGATATGGCAGCAAGCAGAAAACTTGTGTATATGGAAGCACTTAAGACAGAATATTGTTCTGGATATAAGTCACTTATAGAAGCAGCAGATAGTGGAAAGATAGGTAGAATAATAGAGGTTGAAGCAGCTTTTACAAGACTTACACAGCTAAATACCAGAGAATATATGAATGATAAATATAATGGTAGCTTTCTGGAATTAGGAAGTTATGTTCTGCTTCCAGTTATAGAATTGATGGGATGTCAGTATGACGATATAACATTCAGATCAGTTCGTGCACAGAATGGAGTAGATACATATACGAAGGCATTCATAGATTACAAGGATAAGACGGCTATAGTTAAGACAGGAATAGGAGCTAAGACAGAAGGACAGCTTGTTATAACAGGAACCAATGGATATATACTGGCTGGTTCTCCGTGGTGGCTCACTAAAGAGTATGAGATAAGGTATGAGGATTCGAACAGAAAAGAGGTATATAAGTATGAATATGAGGATTCAGGACTTCAATACGAACTAAGAGAATTCTTACGAAGAATAAGTGATAATGAGTATAAGTCTGATAAGATGAATAATGTCAGTCTGGCTATGGCTGGTGTGATGGAACAATTCATACAATGGAATTCTGACATATATAAAGGGCTAAATGAACAATTCCAGCTGAAATGTAAAAAGAAGTCTATGCCATATATATGGGCGCATAGAGGGTGCTGTACATTATATCCTGAGAATACACTGGAAGCTTTCAGGGTAGCAGCTATGCTTGATAGTATTAAGGGAATAGAATTAGATATACAGCTCACCTTAGACCAGCAGATAGTAGTATTTCATGATGAGAATCTGAAAAGAGTTACAGGGATAGATAAAACAGTTGCAGAGTGTACGCTTGAAGAAATAAAGAATATAAATATACCTATGCATCAAGGAAAAGATTGTAAAGTACCTACGCTTGAGGAAGTGCTGGTTATGATGAAACCCTATTGCATAGAGAAGGGCGAATTGATAAATATAGAATTAAAGACAAGCGTTACAAGATATTCAGGTATAGAAGAGAAAGCTATGAGGCTTGTCAAACAATATAATATGGAAGACTATATTATATGGTCATCGTTCCTTGCAGATTCCATTAAGAAAATAAAAGAACTTGATAATACAGCTAAGACAGGAGCTTTAGCAGTATCTCTTGAAGAGTGTATATCAATGGCAAGACATACAGATGCGGATGCATTGCATCCATATATAGGAGGACTTATATATGAACTTCCGGATGATATGAAGGATATGCCTGTAAGGGCATGGAATATGGATGAACCTTTCTACGAGGATGGCAGGCAATTTAAGGAACTACATCTGGATAAGTATGCAGGATATGGTGCAACAGACATATTCACTAATATTCCGCAGAATTATATTAAGCTTCAGAGATAATAAGTGATAATAAATGCATATAAGATATCAAATAATTCCCTTAAGTAGATTGAGACTGTATTATAAAGTTTCATATACTTAAGGGATTCTATTATTCGGGGAACAGCCATATAATCGTTATTAAGAAATCTAATAATTTCAGATAACTTGAAACAACTCAAAACAACATGAATACTTTATATAATAACTGTAGATATTACGAATTGATAGCTTCGTTAATCTTGGCGAAGATGAGTTCCTGCATATCACTATCAGACAGATGGATATTGAAATCATGTTCTATAACATCTTTAAGAGCCTGTTCCTGCTTATTATAAAATGGATAGTCATGAGAACTAGACCGTTTAACGGGGGTCATATAGTTATTACCATACTTTATCTTAAGTATGCCATCATATCCGACAGGTACAGGGATAGTTGTTACCTCGAATGGCATCTCTATAGATTCGGCATACCAATCTTTCTTAGCATGATAATCCCAGCCACCGGCAAGGTCTATCATAGAACATACTTCATCTGCATCCTCTGGCTTACAGCCTGATGACAGAATATCAACCAGTTTCTTAAGCTCATGGAAGGGTCTGTTGTTCCAGTCAATAGCAATGCCAATAGCCTGTTCAAGTTTATGAACAAGAGCAATGCATTCGTCAATATAAGGTGGCTCTTCAGGAACTTTAGCAGCAACCTTCATAACAAGTTCAATAAGGTCTGTCTGTTCCTTGGATTTCACTGCATCACGAGGAATATAATCTATAGGAAATATATCAATTCCTATAACGTAAGGGCATAGATGAAAAGTTTCCAGATAGTTTTTGTCAAAACACATATGTGTTCCCGTTATGACACGGCATTTTACAATATCATGGTCTGGATTATTATACAGACTTTTAAGTTTGTAAGGTTGTTTGAGTTCGTAAGGAGCTATTTCCAGAAAATGCATATAGTCATCACGTAACATACCTATATCAAGATCATCATCCCATGGAATGAAACCTTGATGTCTGACGGCACCTAGCAGTGAACCCCAGTCAGCGAAGAATCTTATGTTGTGTGATGTACATACACGTCTTATTTCTTCAAGAACTTCAAGCTGGGCTGCCCATGCTCTTTTCATCTTAGAATCGATAACGAAATCATTGCGGGTTTCGGTATCATAATAATCTGGTGGGAAATTTAACATAATGAGCCTCCGTTTATTTTAAATAATAATTAGTTGTAATATAATTTCTTGTACTATAGTATTGATTTATAATGCTTGTAATATGTCATTGTTTTATTTCCTGAACTTGAACTTATACTATGTTGGCAGGATGCATAGATAATATCAGCTACAGCGGGGTACTTATCTTTCATTATATTATATGTGTTTAACATAGTATAACACCAGCAGTTTTTATCTATGCAGTATTTAGTTGTAGTTATTATTTCTTCCGCAGTTATATGTTGTTGTTGTATTATAGCATTCAATTCATATTGATGAATTACATCAAATCAAAAACATATACGTCTTAACAAGAATCTTAAGCGGGTATGTGTATTCTTAAAATTATCAAGACTATAATTATATCTTTCGAATATATGTTTATCGTAAAAGTGTTCAGAAGTATATTCGCATATATAGATTTCAAGCATTATGTAAAGATACATAGTATTATCAGACATGGCAATGTGAGCGGATGTTTTATTGGCATAAGTGACTAAAGCATTGTTAATGATATTAAAAGCCTCAATATAATTCCCGGATTCTATAAGAGAGGAGGCGTGTATTATTATTGTATTAATATTATCTAATAAAGGACGTTTATTATTCATGTGAATGATTCCTATCTGTCATATTTTCAAATAATGTTGCTTAAATATGTTACAATATTTATCATAATAATTATTGTAATCTTTAGTGGCGGTTGTTTCATGTAGAAGTGTTATAGGTGGCATATTAATAAATACAGTCTGTAGTCCAGCATATCTGAATTCGTAGGTTTGAGATATATCGTAATAATGCCAGTTATCAAATATGTCTTCGCGCCACAGTATATCGTAAGAGGTCGATATAAATATACCATCAATGGCCTCGGCGTATTCGTAATCTGCATGTTTGTAAAGTGATTCAAATTGTTGTACATTAAGCAGCTTATCGTGGTATAGATTACCACGGCGCTGTTTTATATCACTTGTGAACCATTTGGCAGTATTGGTAAGATGAGTAGTTCCTGTATTGCCAATCATCCCAATAACGGAATCATTCCTGAATACAGATATAAGCTTATTCAGAATATCTCTGTCAATGATAAATGTGTCATGGTGAATATACAGCTTGTATCCAGCATCACTGCGTAGCATGGCATAGTTATATCCTGCTGCCATACTGGGGGCACCTTTAACAACAATAATATCCAGTGACATATTGTCAGGAATTATAAGTTGTTTTAGATATAATATGCATTCATTACAATACATCATATCGTTCGTACAGAATATAATACTTATCTTCGAATAGTCAAGATTGTGAGAGAGAATTCTTGAGTATTCATCAGGATTAATAGGTGTATCTGAGGAATAATTCAGATATGTAATATCAGCATTATTGCTATAATTACACATAGGATAACAGTTATTATCACAATCTATATTATTATCATGCAGCCACTTACTATGTAAGTCAAGAAAATCAGCATGAACAGGGAAATTGTTACGTATTATAGAAGATATTCTGTTGAAAGCATCATACCAGAATGATTCTTCGATGGAGTATCTGGCTAGTATAAGAAGCGCATCTGGTGATAGATTATATCGTGATATTAATTCACATATTTTCATCTGATATTGCTGTGCCATGCCAAACCATATACGGCGCAGAGCATGTTTGACTTCATAATAGATATTATGAAAAGTATTAAGCCCGGCATCATGACAAACAAATAAATGAGTTATAGATGAAGAATCTGCTGTTATAGTATCGTGAGATTGTTCACTGTGCCATATCTCAAGCATTATGTAAAGGAGCATATTCTCTTCAGTAAGGTTAATAAGGGCAGAGAAACGATTAGTGTCATATATGAAAGTCTTGAGAAATTCATAAGTAACTGAGTATTCATGTATCTTGATTCGCTGTATAATCAGATTCTCTAAAGCTTTTCCCAATCTGTAAGAATCAGCATCATAGTAAGAACACATACGTGTGAATTCGTTCTGGATAGTTAACTTATCATTGTCATCAGTGACTATAAATAGTGCAAGCTTATAAAGGTAGTAAGAATCTTCAGTATGACCTAGTTGTTCTTCACATAATGCATTCATGAAGATTAGTTCGTAATTATTATTGTCTAATATTAAGCCATCATGGATTAGAGATAAGGCATCATCGAAATCTGAATTAGTCATTAGAGAAGAGGCTTGTAGTATAAGTTGGTTTATATGTGATGATGTATTTTTTGTTATAATTATATTGGACATATATGTAACCTCGTTTCAGTGGATGTTTAATAATGTTTCCTCCTAAAATTATATCTTATTAGGTAGGTGTGTTACAACTATAGTTTAGCACAACAACCGGCATCCATCATGTAATATTTTGGAGTGAGTCCATTTTTATAGTCATCCATCATCTTTTGAATCAGCTTTTCAGCAACATCCACATCTGCAATATTTGCTGGAGTGATGATATAAGAGATAGGAAGACCGCAGTAAGTGTCAACCAGAGAATGCATTTTCCATCCAAATCATTTGATAAAGTTTCCGTTTGTATTAAGTTTGTCATCACAGCTGGGGAATGTTGGATCATCTATTGGAATCTTTGATTTTGGAACAGCATGTTCATAGGATGTAAGTACTAAGATATCTGTACCAGATAACAATGTGATAAAATGATTTAAAGTAGTAGCACTTGGTATGTTTTCGATATAATCGTAACTAAGACTGCGTCTTAGAACCGGGGCAGATTTAAGACACATAACTAATGCCTTTATATATGATAATTGCTCTATTTGCATAGTAATTAGAGTATTAAACAATTGTTTTTTGAATAACCATTTGAACAGATTGAATCATAAGGGGAATACTTCTTCAAAAAGCGAGTAATCAATAAAACTTAAAATAGATTCAAGTTTAGTAAGCGGTTTAATTTTATAAAATTGGTCTAAAGTACATAGTGATTGCTGATGATACATATTATATTATACCTATGGCAGGATGTTGAAAGATATTTATATATGAATAAGTCAATCTGGCCTAATTAGTGGAATGATATAGATGTTTATAGTGATGAAATAATAATATATAGCAATAAAGTGGATGATTATCTGGAAAAAGAGTCGGAAAAATTCTTGTCATCGATATTTATGGGTAGTTATAACATAACTAATGATATGCCAAGAATTAATATCTTGGGGGCAAAAGGTTCTGGTAAAATTTATTTGTACAAACGGATGCAAAGAGGGTATACCCGATATTCGTATTGAAGAGGATATGCTGTCTGCCAACGAACAGATTGTGAAAAATGCAGTCTATGATAATTTGACTGAAAATGATTGGACATCGTTGTGGGAACATATGATATGGGATAGATTCGATAATGTATCAGGCTGGAATGATTTGGAGAAATATCTTCAAAGTATCGGTAAGAAAATTGTGTTTATATTCGATGGTCTGGAGACATTGTTTTCAGGAGTAATAGATGATAATATTGGAAATGCTGGTATCCTTATTGGTTACCAGATAGAGCAAGTTAGAACTGATGAAAAACTACTAGTAGGTACGAGAGAGGTTAAGAATAATGTGGGTTTAACCGATATAAATGATATAAATAGGATTTATACATGTGTATATTGTTGATGCATGTGATTGTGCGAATGGAGTCGCTTATTGTAGTTGTATATATTGGTTTTAATAACAATAGATATAGTATATATGATAAAGCCCTGCATTCTTACGCAGGGCTTTTTTGGAGATATAGATGGAACATAGATTAACAGACGATTGGAAAGATGTAGATGATTTGGTTATATATGGGTTTGGCAAAGTAGCGCATGATAATCTACAATTTTTTAAAGGTAATTTCAATATTATATGTATTGTTGATGGAGATAAGAATAAATGCGGAGTCCAGTTTAAAGGAATACCAGTAATACATGTCGACGATGCTGTAAAACAGCTGAACAGTCATAAGACAGTTATAATGACAGCTAATCGTAATGCAAAGCTGGTTGCTAATGATCTTGAAAAGATAGGATTAAAAGAGAATAGGGATTTCTGTTCAATGGAACAGTTTCTTACAGAATGGTTCTGGACATACAGGAAGAAAGTATGTCTTATGGAAGTTCATAGCACAATAACATCAAGATGTACATTGAAATGTAGACATTGCAATATGTTCATGCCATATTATAAAGAACAAGTGGATTATTCGGTAGAAGATATACTGACAGATCTTGAACTAATATTCAGATACGTGGATTATATAGTATCATACAAGTTGCTTGGTGGAGAACCACTTATTAACCATGGTCTTACAGATATGATAAAGCAGATTGGCAGCCGATATGGTGATAGAATAGGGAGCATAGGAGTTATTACGAATGGAACAATAATTCCAGATGATGAACTTATTAACATATCTAAGAAATATGATATCAAGTACGACTTCAGCGATTATACAGATGTTGTAGATTATAAGAAACGTTTTGACAAGGCTGTAGTAGCAGTGTCAGATGCTGGATTAAGATATCAGGTTAATCGTTCGTTAAGATGGTGTGATTTCGGATTCCCGGTTAATAATAGAATGTATTCTTTTGACGAAGTGAGAGAACATATGCTTTCATGTGGTCCGGTATTTCATGGACTCAATGATGGAAAGTATTATTATTGCCATGTTTCATGGAGTGCAGATAAGGCAGGATTACTACATAACGTACCGGATGATTATATAGATCTAAGAGCACTTGAGAATAATGATGCTGCTAAAGAATTTATACTTATGCATAGCAGTGGAGATATAGCCAAAGGATTCGTCAAGCTATGTAAGGTATGTGGTGGTTGTGGTAACGATAATACGCAATATGTGAAGGCAGCAGAACAGATGTAGCAGATAGAATAAATATATTAATAGAAAGATTGCACCAATAGAAAGAATGTACTAATAGAGGATATCAATATGGAACAGAAGTCTAAGTATGAGATAGAGATAGAGAATTTCAGACGTATATTCAATGATAAGAAAGATAAAAGAATAGCTGTATATGGTATGGGGCGCAGAAGTGCCACATTGCTGCCTGGAATAACTGATTATAACATAATTGGACTTCTGGATAGAGATGAGAGCAATATAGGAAAAGAATTGTGTGGTATCAAAGTCGTTTCAATCAGAGATGTAGATAATATAGCTGATATGATAATCATTAATTCAGATCCCTCGAATTATGAGATAATCTTTAAAAGAATAGCTGATTATGTGAATATTCCAGTATATTACTCAGATGGTACATTAGCAGAACTAACAGATAATGATAAAAGTTATGAGAACAATCCATATTGGAATAGCTCATATGAAGAGTTAAAGAAAAAGATAGATGAATCAGAAGTCGTATCGTTTGATATATTTGATACATTGATAATGAGAAGAATATTCTCACCGGAAGATGTGTTCAGATTACTGGGAGAAGAGGTTCATAGTACATTATCAATAGATGAAGATATTGATATTGCAGGTATTCGTGCCAAAGCGTCTTCAAGCTGCAATGCTTATGCCAGCATAGATGATATATATACAGTTATACAGTCAGACTGTAAAATGACAGATGAGCAAGTGCATGATATTATGAAATTAGAGTTTAATATTGATAAGAGATTATGTGTACAGCGCAAAGAAATAGTCGAATTGTATGATTATAGTATAAGCAAGGGCAAAAGCGTATATTTAATAAGTGATATGTACTATACAAAGGACTATATTAAAGAACTTCTTAGCGCGTGCAATATTAATCTTATTGATGATGATAATATATGGATATCCTGTGAGAAAAATAAAGATAAAATAACCGGTTCTATGTGGGAAGAGTATGCCAATATAATTGGTACAGATAGAAAATGTATTCATATAGGCGATAACATAAAAGGTGATGTGTATAATCCACAGTCATATGGAATAGATGCATATTACATAATGAGTGCTAAGGATATGCTTATGAATTCATCAGCTGCTAAACTTGCACCTTGTGTTAATACTGTTCAGGATAGTGTATGTATGGGAATTGTTAATGAAAGGCTGTTTAATAATCCTTTTGCATTAAATGTGACAAAAGGTAGAATTACATATACGGATGCTGAAAGTTATGGCTATTGTGTATACGGTCCGTTGCTGGAGAAATTCTTGTTATGGTTATATTACAATTCACGTAAAGATAGTGTTGATAAACTCCTGTTTTTTGCCAGAGATGGTTATTTTCTGGAAAAAGATTATAAGATGCTTGTAAATCTTCTGAACGATGAATCAGAACAGGATTGTTGCTATCTACCTATATCAAGAAGGCTTATTTATCTTGCTACATTAGAGAATGAAGATGACCTGAAGAGGGTACTTGCGTTTCCATATGTGGGTACATTTGCAGAATATATGAAATCGCGTTTCGGCATAGAAGTGTCAGATGATACTAAAAAATATAATAACTGCATGATAAATGCAGTGGGTGATAGTGATAAGATATATGAATGGATTGAACCATATAAAGAAAAGATATATGAAGAGGCTGCATATGAAAGAACAAATTATCTGAGATATCTGCATGATGATGGAGATATGAAAAATGATTATAGTTATGGTACTGTCGATCTTGGATATTATGGGACTAATCAATATTATTTACAGAAATTAACTGGAATTAAGTCTAAAGGGTATTGCCTGTATTGTAGAATGTCAGATGATAATGTATATATTAATGAACTGGATATGAAGGGCTGTTTTCAGTATGTCGATGACTATACAGCGGAAAAAAGCATTGTGAAAAAGAAGAATATGTATGTTGAAACTTTCCTAACGGCACCGCATGGAATGGTAATATATGTGGATGATGAAGGAAAGATAGTATGTGAACCAGATAGGAAAAGCCAACTTAGATTCGAGGTAAAAGAGAGAGTTAATGATGGTATAGCAGATTATATTAATAATTATATATATATATGCAAGAATACATATCGTAAGCTAGATGGCATGTATCAGGATATTTGTAAGACGAATCAAAGTGTTGAGGATATGGTATTCTGTGAAATGCTTGGTGGAATGGCAGATGTATCAAATGAAATTCTGGATGGATTTTATTTTGATAATGACTTTGTTGGGGGAAAAGAGGTTAAGTTGGAAGTATAAAATAATAGTTGATTCAAAGTTACAAGAGGTAATATAAGTGGAACATGTGCTGGCAACAAATCCAGAAGAAATTAAATATATAAAGAAAAGATGTAGAAAAGCTTTTCGAGACAGAGTGTGTTTTTACATATGCAGAATTTTTCCTATTAAGAAAAATCTGATATGTGTATGCACTTTTGAAGGAAAAGGCGGATTCGGTTGTAATGCTAAGCCGTTAGTTGAAAAATTACATGAAATGAATTCGGATTATGAATTCGTATGGTTTGTTAATGATATGAACAAAGAATTTCCGAAGTACATTAAGAAAGTACCTAACACATTATGGAGCAGGGCTTACTGGCTTACAAGATCTAAAGTGTGGATTGATAATTATAGAAAACCATTTGGAACGTGTAAACGTAAGGGACAGTATTATCTTAATGTTAATCATTACACTATAGGAATAAAATGTACTGGTTTATTAAGAGGTAAAGGTTTTTCTGAGATGGCATATCTTGTAAGCAAGAATGACTCTGATATGATAGATGATCTTGTAATAGATTCTGACTGGTGTGAGCAGAGTTTTGACAAAGCTCTTGTTTATGAGGGAACATATCTTAAAACAGGTGCGCCAAGATGTGATGTCCTTTATGGAGATAGAAGTAAGTTGAAAGCAGCTTTTCATAAAAAATATAACCTTCCTGAGGGTGCAAAGGTTGTAATGTTTGCACCAACATTCAGGGAAGGTGCTAAGAATGGTGTAAGAAGTGTATACTCTGAAATATGGTCAATAGATTTTAAACGTTTAATAGGTAATCTTGAAAAAAAGTTTGGCGGTGAATGGTATGTGTGTATAAGGGTACATCCTCAGCTCGCGCCAACATTCAGCGAGTATAAGAATCCAGAAGTGCAGAGCAGGCTTATAGATGAAAGCCAGGCAGATGATATGTATGAGATACTTGCTGCAATGGATGCATACATAACAGATTATTCAAGTGCCTGCTTTGAGGCTGGATTTGCACATATTCCGGTGTTTATATACGCGGATGATATACAGAAGTATGCAAAAGACAGAGGAGCACTGATGTGGAATATTGCATCAGATCCTAGAGATAATGTTGGTAATAATAAAGAATTTACTCCTAATATGGATGTTAAGTTTCCGTTTTCGGTTGCTAGTGACAATAAGCAGTTGGAAGAAGATATTATGGAGTTTGAGCAGAGTATATATGATAACAGATTAGATATATTTTATAAGAAAATAGGACTTGTGTTTAATGGTAATGCTAGTGAAAATCTGGCAAATAAAATTATACAAGAATTATATGTAAAATGCATAAAAGATAGTTATTAAATCGCGTATTTGGAGATTGGCAATGAAGGAAGTAATAGTTGATAATATTGAGAAATTGTGTGAAGAAGTACAGTTTTCGATAAATGATATATATATTTATGGAGCAAAATTGATTGGGAAAAGAATAGACAGATGCTTAGAAAATTGTGGGATATATTCGCAAGGATATGTAGTGCCAGAAAAATATGACAATCCGGATTTTGTGAATAAAAAATGGTATATAGAATTGAAAAATATAGACATAAATATAAGTGCTTGATACTGTCTGTTAATTCAAATATTATTTGGGAAGTTAGAGAAGAACTTTTAATGTACGATATTGAAAAATTAATAATTATTAGCCCATTTTTTAAATACGGGGGGAGAATAATTCAACAGATAGTATACTGAATAATAAAGATGGAATATCGGAAATGGCAATTATTGAGAGAAATGTTCAATTAATTATGGATGAAACATCAAATATTTATATAGAGGATTATTCAAGCATAAGTGCTGGTTGTATTATAAAAGCAACTAATAATTCATACATACATATTGATAAAAAGTGTATTATAGGTGAAAATGTAGTAATATCAGCTGATAATAAGGTAACAATTCATGTGAAAGAAGAATGTAAAATCTTGGAACGTACAAATATTTCTGTAAAACGGTCAAGGATAGTGCTTGATGAAAAAGTTTTACTAGGAAAATATGGAATAGTATCAGCAGTTAATAATGCAACAATTTCGATAGGTAAAGGCACAACCATTTATGATTATTTATATATAGTGAGTGATAAATCGAGTGTAATAATTGGACAAGATTGTATGTTTTCGTTTTATGTAAAGATAAATGTAGGTAGTCATAAAATTATTGATATGATACGTAAGAAAGACATAACTAATATAGAACCGATAATAATAGGGAATCATGTCTGGTGTGGAATAAATGCAATGCTTCTTCCAGGCTGCAATGTTGAAGATGGATGTGTAATAGGAGTTTCTTCGTTAGTTAATAAACATGTACCTAAGAATTCAACTTGTGCAGGAAATCCAGCGAAGGTATTAAGAAATAATATAGAATGGTTCAGAAAGTAATAAAAATAAAATCACGATAGGAGAACTTATGAATAAGATATACGTATTTGGTGCTGGTAATAATGCATATGGCGTTATTTCATATATAGGCTGTGAGAATGTCATAGCAATAATAGATAATGAAGAAAAAAAACAAGGCGATAATTTAATGGGAATACCAATTATATCGTTAGATGACTATATTGATAATAACAATGGTGAGCAGATTGTAATATCGGCAGCAATTTATAGTGAAATTGTTAATCAGTTAGAAGAAAATAATGTATATAATTATAGTATAGCTCCTATGCTTGTAAGAGGAATGGCGACACCTACGGACATATATAGAGAATGCGAACTGGAGCAAGATAAAGAGATAGTTATATATGGTAGAAATATTGTTGTGGATAAGTTTATTGATTATATAGAACAGAATTACAAAGAGTTAGAATTAAAAATAATAGCTAATTATAAAGATGTTTTATGTTGTTCTGATGATTTTGATAAGAAAACTGTAGTTTTTAAAGAAGATATAGATGAAGAGGATAGGAAATTCTTATCTAATTTTCAGTTTAAGTATGATGCATATGATATTATGACAAATAGTAGAAAAGAAAAAATAAAAAAACTAAGCCAATATAAGAATAAATATAAAAATAAAAAGTGCGTTATTGTATGTAATGGACCAAGTTTGCAAATGTCTGATTTGGAAAAATTATATGATGAAAATATATGTACATTTGGATGTAATTTGATTTTTAACATTTATTCAGATACGTATTGGCGCCCAGATTTTTATGTTATAAGTGAATTTGGTATATACAAAACATATTATAATGAAATATCTAAATTAAGAAAAGTTAATAAAGACCTGTTTGTTAAAGGTATATGTGAAACAGAATTTATTAAAGAATTGGATGGAGTTAATTATTATTATGAAGATTGCAGACGAAAATATTATGGAAATGCTATATTTTCAGATGATATAACTAAGGGGGTATATAGTGGCTATACAGTAGCATATGATATGATTCAAATTGCTGCATATATAGGATTTACAGAAATATATTTGATAGGTGCTGATTTTAGTTATAATGGAGATGCAGCACAAAAAGGCAATCATGTATATGATTCAAAATTTAAGGATAAAAGAAAGACTGCAGGCATGACATATATAGATTGTAGTATTAATTCTATGAAAGTTGCAAAAAGATATGCGGATTCTAATGGAATAAAAATATACAATGCTACGAGAGGTGGAAAATTGGAGGTCTTTGAACGGAAGAGTTTTGATGAGGTTCTAGAGAAAATAGACAATAATAAATAAATTACTAATAGGTGACAAGATAATCATTGTAATAGTCAAATTTTGAGTTATTTAAGGAGCTAGATAATAATGAAATGTAAAATATGTGGAGAAAGCAATATCAAGTGTATTTATAATGGATTAATAAGAGATGGTGGACTTGGCAAATATACAAAAGATTCGGTAGAAATATTTCAGTGTAATAATTGTAATGTTATCTGGCATGAAAATATAATAAATGACGTTAAAGAATATTATGAGACAGAAGAATATAGAAAAGAATTAGAGGGAAGCTCAGAAGAGACAGAATTCTATAAACTTCATGATAAAGAGACATTAGACAAGTTAAATTATACAGGTACAACAATATATAGAAATAGAGTAGTTGCAGATATAGGTTGTGGATGTGGTGCATTTTTGGACTATGTTAGTGGTGTTGCAAAAGAAATTGTTGCAATAGAACCATCACAAAAATATAGAGATATAATGAGTAGAAAAGGTTTTAAAACATATGCTTATTCTGAGGCTGCAAAGGATGTATATAAAGGTAAAATAGATGTAGTAACTTCATTTGATGTTATAGAGCATGTTGAATCACCACAAATATTTTTACAGGACATATATGATTTGCTTGAAGAAGGAGGAAAGGCAATAATAGGTACTCCTACTGATGCACCAGTTATGAGAGAACTACTTGGAAAAATTTACGAAAAAGAATTGTTATACAGTACGCAACATTTATGGATTTTATCAGAAAAGAGTCTTAAGATGATGTCAGAAAAATGTGGTTTTTCAAATATTAATATAAAATATTACCAAAGATATGGAATTAATAATATGATGGGATGGTTAAAGGAAAAGAAACCTAAATCAGAAATAAAATATGAATTTATTACACAAACACTTGATAATGCATGGAAATCTCAGCTTGTTGATAATGGACTTGCAGATTATATAGTATTATATCTTGAAAAGTAATAGGGAGAATGGTTATGGAAAAGGTAGTTTCATTTATACCAATAAAATTAAACAATCAAAGGCTGCCAGGTAAGAATACAATGGAACTTGAAGGAAAACCTCTGTGTAATTATTTGTTTGATACAATTAATTGTATTAATACGATACAGGAAAAATATGTGTATTGCAGTGACGAGAAAATTAAAGATTATATACCTGATGGAATCAAATTCTTAAAAAGAGATACATATCTTGATGGATTTCAGGTAAAAGGATTGGAAATTATTGATAGGTTTATACAGGATGTAGATGCAGATATATATGTACTTACACATGTAACACAGCCATTTACAAAGTCAGAATCAATTATGAAAGCATTGGATAAGGTGATAAATGAAGGATATGATTCGGCTTTTAGCTGCACTAAAATACAGGATTATTGTTGGTATAATGGCAGACCGTTTAATTATGATATGAAAGACATAGTTACAACGCAGAATCTTGAACCTATATATAAAGAAACTGGTGCTTTTTTTATATTTAGAAAAGAAGTATTCACAAAGCTACATCAGAGAATAGGTAAGAATCCATATATGTATGTTATAGACGAATTTGAAGCTGTAGATATAGATGAACCAAGAGATTTTGAGTTTGCTAAGGCAGTTGCAATGTATTATAAGAAAAAAGGATTATTGTAATGAAAAAGAATGTTCAGATACTTGATTGTACTTTAAGAGATGGTGGAAGAATAATAAATTGTAATTTTGAAAATAGCACTATAAGAAATATTACGAATGAACTTACAGATGCAGGTATAGATATTGTAGAGGTAGGTTTTTTACGTAGTAGAGAATTGGTTGATTATATTGGAAATTCAACTTTTTTTACAGATGTATCGCAGATAACACAATTTATACCATTAAATAATAATAGAACGCTATATGTAGCATTTATTGATTATAATATGTATGACTTTGATGAATTACAGGAGTGTGATAACACATCAATAACCGGAATCAGGGTGGGATTTACTAAAAAACAGTATGAAGAGGATTTTGAAGGAATAAAGAATGCACTTAATATTGTCAAGCAAAAAGGATATAAGTTATTTATTCAAACAGTCAATTCTTTGGGGTATTCAGACAAAGAATTACTTGATATAATTGACATGGCAAATGAGATTGAACCTTATAGCTTTGGTATAGTTGATACATATGGTGCAATGTATCTGGAAGATATTATACATTATTATAATGTTGTTGATTATAATTTAAAATCTGACATATGTGTTGATATACATTCTCACAATAATTTTCAACTTTCTTTTGCATTTGCACAGGAGATTGTAAGGTTGTCAGGAGATAAGAGAAATATAATATTAGATGCCACTCTTAATGGAATGGGAAAATGTGCAGGAAATCTTAATACAGAGTTAATAGCTGATTATCTTATGAGAAGAAAAAATTACGATTATGAGTTGGATATAATATTAGATATAATAGATAGATATCTTACACCATTAAAAAGTAAATATTTTTGGGGATATTCAATACCTGCGTTCATGGCGGGAATATATAAGTCGCATCCTAATAATATTATATATCTTACAGAAAAATACAGGCTGGATAGTAAGGATATTAAATATATAATATCCGCTATAGATGAAGATAAAAGGCAAAGATATGATTATGACAATATTCAAAAAATATATAGAGAATATAATGCAAGTAAGTATGATGATCAGCAAACATTAGATGAATTAAGAGTACAATTAAAAGAAAAGAACATTCTCATAATGGCACCTGGTAATAGCATTAATTTATACAAAAATCAGATATTAGATTATATTAAAGATAATTCGTTGGTAATTATAAGTGTGAATTTTATACCAACTTATGTAAAATGCGATTATTATTTTTATGCCAATTCTGTTCACTGGGGCAGGGTATATAAAAAGATAAAAAAAGAAAAATGTATTCTGGTGTCAAATATACATGAACATATAGATGAAGTTAATATTGTAGATTATTCTTCATTATTATCAGAGGAAAGTGCGCTTGGAGACAATAGTACTATTATGTTACTTAATTTATTAAAGAAACTAGAGGTAAAGAAAATTAGAATAGCTGGATTTGATGGATTATCAAGTGATGGTGTGAATTATGTAAATTCAGATTTTATAGATAATAATAAATTATCAAAAAAAGAAATAAATGAAGAGATTAAGAAATTATATATTAATTTCAAAGAAAAAACACGAAATAAAATAGATGTTAAGATAATGACACCTACATTATATGAATAGTGGGAAAAGGTAAAAAATATGAAAATAAAAGCAATTGTAATGGATGTTGATGGAACGCTAACAGATGGGGGAATATATCTAGATAACAATGGTAATGAATTAAAAAAATTTAATGTAAAAGATGGATATGCGATTAGTACTATTTTGCCTCAATATGGTATAGAGCCTATTGTTATTACAGGACGTAAATCGGAAATTGTTAGAAAAAGATGTGAAGAACTAAATATTAAAAGGGTAGTTCAAGGTAGCAAAGATAAAGCATATGACATGAAAATAATTTTAAATGAGTTAGCAATATCAATGGAAGAGACAGTATACATAGGCGATGATATAAACGATATTGATTGTATGAAACTGGTAGGTGCATGTGCGTGTCCTAATGACGCAGTTGATGAAATTAAGAAGATATGCGATATTGTAGCTGAAAAAAAAGGTGGGTATGGTGCGGTAAGAGAAATTATAGATAAAATTATATAATAAAAATAACAAATTATATTTCGATGAGGAGAAACAATCTATAAGTTTAATTAAGGGTTGGTTAATAATTTATGAGTAATGCATATGTAGGAATATCGGTTATTACTTCTATTTATAACAAGTCAATATATTTAGATGATTATTTCAATAGCTTAATGAAACAAAGTTTTAGAAATTTTGAGGTTATATGCGTTGACGATTGTTCTACAGATGATTCAATGGAACATTTAAATAAATTGACAAGGAATAATTCGCAATTTAAAATTATAAAAAATGAAGTGAATAGTGGAGCGTCTGTAAGCAGAAATAAAGCGATTGATATATGTCAAGGTAAATATATTTGCTTTCTTGATGCTGATGATTGCTTTAGATCAGATGCATTTGAAAAATTATGGAATATTGCAGAAAAATATAAACTTGATGGTATTTTTTTTAGTGCATCTGAGTATTCAGAAGATTTAAAGAAAGAGTTAAAATGTATACAATATAAAAAAAAATATCCAATATGTGATGGTAAGACAATAATATCATTGTTATATAAAAATAATGAGTATCAGAGTGCATGCGGATTTCAGTTGTGGAATCTGCAATATATAAAAAAAATAAATGCAAGGTTTTATCCTGGAATAGTTTATGAAGATACGTTATTTACGCTTCAAACATTATTAAAGGCAAGTAAAATTACAGCAATATCAGATAATATATATATATATAGAAAATGTGAAGGGTCTGTTTCACATAGTTTAGGTATACATCAATTAGAATCGTGTTTAATTATATATGGCATTTTATGTAATATGGAAAAGGAATATATATATGATAAGCGTGTATATTATGAGATTTGCAAAAGATTGGAATTGTTTAAAAATAGGATAAAACATATTATTTGTACTGAACAAGATAAAGTTAGAAACTTAGTTTTTGATAAAAAACTTAGTGGGATTTTAAAACCATTTTTGGAAATGTGTAATTATCCATATATTAGAGAACTTTCCCCTGAGGAAAAAGAAAAAATAAAAAAAGCTTCAAAGGTTTATGTTTTTGGTGATGGAATAATTGCTGAGGAAACCTTAAGTCTATTAAAAAAGGAAGATATAAATATTGATTCAGTTATAGTTTCTGAAGTATCAAGTAATATATGGAGAGGATATAAAGTGATTTCTGTTGATGATCTTTATGATAAAGGTGTGGTGATAATTTCAGTTACATCTAAATGGAGACAATCGATAGAATGTAAGTTAAAAGATAGTGGCAATGAAACCATATTTATAACAAAATAAGCAATCATAAGAGGATAAATGATATTAATAAAGTTATGTATGGTATTGATTTTATAAAAAGGTACTATTATAGAGTATCAATGTTTAACCTAGATTATTCACGGCGGTGCCGTGAAAATGGCTGAAAGCCACATAGTTACTGTATTTTAATTGAATATTGCTTTTCATTTATTACGTGAATGAAAAAAGAGTATCCTTTGTGGTAAAATTAAGGTGATCAAAAACTTAACAAAACACAAAAGGGAGCCCTTTATGAGTATTGTAAACACCTTAGCTTTAGAAAGCAATAGACAAATTAAAATAAATTTTAATGGAGGCGATTTATCCTCCGATGCAGGCTTATTTCTTATCAAAGAATTCATAAGCAAACTTGGCATTGACCGACTTTTAAGTCACTCATTTAAGACCAATGATTCTGCATTATTCAGATATCACACTGACAAGGATAATCTCCTTCAGATGATATATATGATCATTGCCGGTTACTTTGAAGATGATACTTCTGATGAACTTACAAATGAGCCAGTGTTTAAAGCAGTGCTAAATAAAGAGGCTTTAGCCTCACAGCCAACTATTTCAAGATTTCATAATCGTATGGATGAAGATTTTCTGAATCAGTTCCTTGCGATAGGTCGAATCCTAAGAAAGTAAATCCGGTTTCGATTTTGTTTCAGTAAGCAGTCATTCAAGGATTGTAAATGCCAACAGACTTCAGATACATGCACTGGCTTATAACATATTTAATTGGTTTAGACGATTGGCGTTATCTGCAAATATGCGAAAACAACGTATAGATACCGTCCGTTTAAAACTGCTGAAAATTGCTGTCAGAGTAGCTCATTCAGCAAGATATATAACATTCAAGCTGTGTAGCAGCAGCCCTTATAAGAATGAGTTCTATGAAACTCTTTCTAATATCAGCAGACTGTCGGTACAACTAGAATAACAACTATTAACGAACCTTGATAGCTCAAAACGATTTAAAAGTCTGATATAGGGATATTATACCCTTTTTTATAGAAATTTTGATTGTTTTAAACTATAAAGGAATAATTTTTTATTCATGGTACATGGTTTTATTATTAAAAATTGCTCCATGAATAATTCAGGATAAATATACAAACTGATTTTATTGACAAAGAAAATGGTAAGAAACAAAGTTTATTCTGTGTTAAAAATTTGATAAATGTAAGTATGGATACAATTTTAATTGGTACATTTTATTATGAAAATGAAATAAAAGAAAATATATAAAACCAGAATATGAGGTTTTTTCATAAAAAAATGATTTCGGTTACTATAAGACTTAAAATGTTTATTGTAAAATAAATAATATTGGAGAAAAGTAATGTCAAAGATTTCAATTAATATCAAATGTGATGATAAAATATTAATAATAGCTCCACATCCAGATGATGAGTGCATAGGATGTGGAGGTCTATTATCATTATATCCTGAGAAATGTAGTGTTGTTGTAATGACTGATGGCTCACAGGGGAATATTAATGTAGCGCCTGAGCAAGAAGCAATCATTAGAAAAAATCAATTTATTAACGAAATGAAATTTGCTGGAATAGATGATTATACTTGGTTGGGATTTGCAGATGGAACGTTGATGAGTATAAAAGATTGTACACAAAATATACAGTTTGAGAATTATACCAAAATTTTTTTGCCATGGCGAGATGATAATCATCCAGATCACACAGCGGCATTTTTATATTCATTAGAATTTATTAAAAAAAAATGTGGTAAAAATACTGAAGTATATGAATATGAAGTTCACGTTCCATTTCATGATGTGACACATTATTTAGATATAACAGATGTTATACAAATTAAAGAAAAGTTAATATGCTGTCATAAAGATCAGATTGAATTATTACCATATGATAAACAAGTGAACAGTTTAGCTATGTACAGAGCATGCCAGATGAATAAAGCAGGGCGTTTTTTTGAAACATACAGAAAAATTGATATGAATTTAGAAGATGAATCTTATCAGGATATTACGATACGTGAAACAACATTTCAGAAATATAAGCAATTTTATAGTTTATTTGCAAAATGGATTAGATGTTATCAGGAGAGAAAATATATTTCTTCGTGGCTTTATAAAAATAATGTCAAAAATATTTCTATATACGGATATGGAATGGTTGGAAAAGTGTTTTTAAATGAAATAATAACTAGCTGCAAAAATATTAATATTGTAGAGATATTAGATAGAGGAAGTGTGGAGTGTAGTTATGAAATAGATATTGTAAAACCAGAAAACGGTAAAAAGACGGTTGATCTGGTGATTATTACGGTATTATATGAAAATGAGAATATAAAAAAAGAATTGAAGGAAATGGGATATTTAAATGTAATATCAGTACAGACAATTATTGAAAATCTATAGGGAGATTAGCAATGTCATCAATTGAACTAAAAAAATATAGTGACAAATATTTGAATGGTATTATATCATGCTTAAAAAGAAATTATAGTAGATTTGGCTGCATGCAGGACTTAGATGTATATAAATTTATTAAACCTTTGATTACATATGATTTTAGTGAGGAATATTCATATAAAAAAGGTGATTATGGATATGTACTTTTAGAAGAAGATAATGTAGTTGGATTTTTTGGTATGATATATTACCGCGTAAAGTCAAAAAATGGGAAAATTTATTCAGTAGCGAATCCAACGACATGGGCAATAGATAACAAGTATAGAATTTATATTTTTCAAGTAACAGAATTATTATGCAAGGAAACAGATGTTGTTATTGATGTTACGCCAAGTTATAAGGAATTAATAATAGAAAAGAATATGTTTGGATTCCAGGATTTGAGCTTAAAAAAGATAAGATTTTTTAGTATGAAAATTGTAGACGGAAAAAAGTGTTTTATTAAAAAAGTCAACAGTTCAAGCGATATAATTGATAAGGAAGTGTGCAAGAAATATTTAGACAATGTAAAATATGAGATTAAATGTATAGAAATGGTGAATGAAATTAATAGAAGATGTTATGTAATGTATAATGTTGTTTTTGCAAAAAATCACCAAAAGGAAAGAGATGTAATTAAAATTGCTAGAGTGCTAGGAGTTTCTGATTGTAATATATTTAATGAAAATTTTTCGTTCTTTTTTAATAACATAAAGAAAAATGAAAATGTAACATCAGTGGAAATTGACAGTATGTTTATAAATGAAAATAAAATATATATGAGCAGCGTAGAAAAAGAAGAAATACAATATACAAGAATTATAAGATTTAATAAAAAATGTGACATAGAATACTGGGATTGGTTATATACAGAAATAGCATTAAGAAACGAGAGTTAATTAAATAAATGTGGAGAAGAATTTATGAATCAAATAAAAGTTTCCGTTATAATACCAATATATAATACTGAAGAATATTTAGCTAAATGCCTTGAGAGCGTATTAAAACAATCTCTTAAGGAAATTGAAATAATATGCATAAATGATTGTTCGAAAGATGAAAGTGAAAAAATAATTAATAGATATAAAGAACAAGATGAAAGAATTATATATAAGATAAATGAAAAAAACATGGGTTTATCTTATTCGCGTAACATAGGGATACAGTGTGCAAAAGGAGAATATATATTTTTTTGGGATTCCGATGATTATATTAAAAAAAATACATTATATGAATTGTATAATTATTCAAAAAAAATGGAGATGGATATATTGTATTTTGGATATTATGATATTCAAATTAATGGTTTGTGTATAAAGAAAGATAGAGAAAGTATTTATCCGAATATAATGGGAGGAAAGGAATTTTTTTGTAATAGCATTGAAAAGAATAATGCTTATGTAATGTCTTGGT
>OGEI01000034.1_pt1 | contig 112692 bp, 98 predicted proteins | sample 1570631 | NCBI WGS metagenome assembly OGEI01 (sample SAMEA2582139, study PRJEB24529) | metagenome | biome: Human gut stool | place: China | collected 2011
GGGCCTGCTGTCATTTTTTATGGAAAAAAATCATGCTTTCCGGGGCGCTGCGGCGTTTAGTCCAAAGCCTCTGCAGTGACTACGATGATGCGCACCGTTTTCTGCTTTCCATCGAGACCGGTTATAGTACCAAGTGCAGTGCCCATGTAGCGGATATCTCCGGGCTTTTTGCCTGTCAGCTTATCTGCATTCGCAGCTTTTTGGCTCAGAATATTATTCATCACATTATGAGCCTGTCCGGTTGTTCCGATCTCATCGGCAATAACTGCTCCGCACCAAACAAAGCGCTTTGTTTCATTTTCGCCGCCCTCATTGAGCCCAAGAATCTTCATGACTGGCCCAGAAAATTTGTCCCCATCCCCCTTTGTGTTCCACTCCGCCTCGGACAACGTAGCGATAGCTTTTGCCATCGCTTGTTCATCCGTCCGGGGCTTAAAGGTGTAATCCTTGGTCAGTCCGGCTGCAACTGAACTCTTGACGATGTCATTCAGAGCATCCGCAATGTTCTTGTCATTCACAGCGTTGCCGCCGCAGGCGGTGAGAAGGGTCAGGGCCATTGCACCGGTCAGCACAACGGCCAGCAGTTTTTTCAACATCTTCATCGGTTGGTTCCTCCATAAAGTAAACGGTGTTTTCCCTGCCTTGACAGGCAGCTGGCTTTGTTTCATTGTACCCCCCCCCCCTATATATTTGTCAAGGGGACGTTCAATTTTTGTAAACTGCCACAAATCAACGGCCCAAAATTTAAGAATGCTGCACAAACAAAGCCCCCGGCCGGGGGCTTTCTTGGCTCCGGGCCGGGGGCGGGAGGCATGATCTTGCCGGTTCAAAGCCCGAACAGGGCCAGCAGGCGATGCCACAGGCGGAGGAAGAAGCTGCCCTCCGAAGCGTTGTCTGCCGCCATCTCCACCGGAGCCGTTTCGGCGGGCGTCTCGGCGGTCTTGTAGAGGAACTTCACCCGGCTGGACGCCCCCTCGGGTACACCGGCAAAGCTGGTGTAGTCGGCGAGACGGCCGGTCATCTCTTCCACCACAGTCTGCAGGGCGTGGAGCTGGTCGGCGTCCAGCGCACCGGTGAGCTGAGAAATGCCCTCGTCGTTGAACTGCACGAGGCCGCCGCTAAGCTGGTCGGTGCCGTTCTGGAGCTGGAGCACACCGTCATACAGGGCGGATGCGCCGCTGGCCAGCTGAGCGCTTCCGGCCTTGGCGGCGTGTGCACCGTCAGCGGCCGCAGCCACGCCGTCGGCGTACTGGCCGACGCTGGACACGAAGAGCCGGATCTGGCCCAGATTTTCTTTCAGGGCGCGGACGCTGGCCATATCCTCGCTGTTGGCGGTCTGATAGACCAGCTCGTCGTGGATCTTCTGCTGGGCGTCGCTGTCGGTGAGCTTTTTCAGCCAGCCTACGATGAAATCGGGCGAGAAGCTCTGCATCAGGCGCAGAGCGGCCTCAAGGTCGTGGTCGGTCCTGGTGGCCGCGAGGTAGAGCGCGATGTCCAGCTGGCTGGCCTTGAACTGGGGAGCCTGCTCCCAGATGGTGCGCACCATCTTTCTGCGGCCTGCCGCCAGCGTCTTGTCGCCCAGCGAGAGGATGTCGTCCATGACGGCTTCATAGGTATCCCAGGTCATGGGGGTGTCGATGAGGCCGTTCTCCATGAGGGTCTGGCTGGCGGAGTCCAGCACGCCGTCGGCCACCTGCTGTGCGCCGGAAGTCAGGGCAGCGTTGTTGGACGTCAGGGTGTCCAGCCCTTCCGTCAGCTGGCCGAGGCCGCTGTCCAGCCGGTTGGCCCCGTCCAGCAGAGCCAGCGAACCGGCGGCAAGCTGTGCCGCGCCCGCTTTCAGCTGCGACGCACCGTCCAGCAGCTGGTTCATGGCATCATTCAGCGCCGCGATGCCGTCGGTCAAATCGTTGAGGCTGTCGAGGTCGAAGACCTCATCTCCCTGCCCCAGTACCTCGGCGCTCGCCGCGCAGGCCAGCAGGATCTGAGGTGCCGTCAGCGACTCCACGTCGGCCTCCACGGTCACGCTGTCCTGTAAGTACTCGGCCACGCCGTTCACCTGTTCGGGAAGCAGGCCGTCGAGGGACTCCTTCACGCCCGGCAGGGTGACGAAGGCCGCCACGCTGCTCTTGGCCGCACTTTCCAGCAGGCCGTTCACGGCGTTGACATTGCCGGCATCCTCGCCCAGCAGGACGCCCACCGCCGTGACCAGCGGGGTGACGATGGTGCGCTCTTTGCCGTTCACAGTCACCTTGCCGGTCTCATGGTTGGTCAGGTCGATGGTGAGCACGAGGTGGCCGCTCTGGCCCAGAAGCTCGCTGAGCGGGGCGGTCCTGCCGTCCAGCGTGTAGGTCACTTTGGCAGAGATGGGCAGCTGACGGTCCGTGTCGCCCTTGTAGTAAACATCGGTGTCGTCGGTGTTCCAGACCAGCGTATCGCCATTCTGGGTGTACTCGGCGAAGCTCTCGGTGTTCACGATATTTTTCAGGGTGGACCTGTCCTCCACACCGGCGAGGCCGTCGGCATTGTAAAGATGCTCGCTGACGGTGGTCTTGGTGACAGAGCCGTCCGCTGCCATGACGGCATACACCGTCTCATCCTTCGAGAAGGGGGCCTTGGTCGCCGCGAAGGCGGGCTGACAGAGACTGACCGTCAGGGTCAGGGCAAGCGCCGCAGAGCCAGCGCGGCGCAGAAAATTCTGAGTTTTTCTCATAGCATTCACTCCTTTGCAGCGTTGGGGGCGTTGAGCCAGTGGTAGGTGGTGCGGCAGATGAGGCCGTCCAGCAGCATCAGGCCGGCGGGCAGCACCAGCAGGATGACCACCATACTGATGAGCGCACCCCGGGAGATGAGCCTACAGATACTTTCCAGCAGCTCCACCTTGCTGATGGCCGCGACGCCGAAGGTGGCCGCGAAAAAGGTCAGGCCGCTTGTCAGGATGCTCTGGCTGCAGTGCTCGAGGGCCTGCTGTGCCGCCGCCTTGGGCGAGCGGAGGGCCAGCCGCTCTTCGCGGTAGCGGGTGGTCATGAGGATGGAGTAGTCCACCGTCGCGCCCAGCTGGATGGTGCCGATGACGATGCTGGCAATGAAGGGCAGCGAGTCGTCGATAAAGTACGGGATGCCCATGTTGATGGCGATGGCCGCTTCGATGCTGGCCACCAGCAGAATCGGCACCGACAGGCTGCGGAAGGACAGCGCGATGATGACCAGCACCGCCGCGATGGACCAGATGTTGACATTTTTGAAGTCCTCGTCGGCGATCTCCACAAGGTCTTTCATCATGGCACCCTCGCCGGTGACGAGGCCCTCGGGGTCTGCCTCCTTGACGAGGCGGACCAGCTCGTCCACCTGCGCGTTCAGCGCGTCGCTGCCCGACTTATAACGGCCATTGGCGAGGATGAGCTTATAGCCGCCGTTCTGGACGATGTTCAGCAGCTCGTCGGGCAGAAGTTCCGTCTCAAAGCCCGGGCCGGTGATGGAGTCGAGGCTCACCACCTGGGTGATGCCGTCCACCTCCTTGATCTCATCGCAGAGGGTGGACACCTGAGAGGCGGTCAGCTCCTCCCGGACGAGGATGAAGTGGCTGGTCATCATGCCGAAGTCTTCGCCCAGCTTGTTCGTACCCACGATGCCGGGCATATCCTGCGGAAGAGCGGCAAAAATGTTGTAGTAAATATCGGTCTTGCTCTGGGCCAGCCCGAAGGGGATCATCAGCAGGACGAACACCACCACGACGGGCATCGGGTGCTTGGAGACAAAATGGCTCAGGCGGGTGAGCTTGGGTACAAGGGTGCGGTGGCGGTATTTTTCCACCCACTTATCGAAGAAGAGAATGAGCGAGGGCAGGATGACGATGGTGCAGATGACGCCCAGCGCCACACCCTTTGCCATGACGATGCCGAGGTCTGCGCCCAGCGTCAGCTGCATGGCACAGAGGGCCAAAAAGCCCGCAATGGTCGTCAGACTGGACGCCGTGATGGAGCTCATGGTCTTACAGATGGCGTTCTCCATGGCCTCTTCGTTGGAGGCACAGAGCTTCTTTTCCTCGTCGTAGCGGTGGAGCAGGAAGATGGAGAAATCCATCGTCACGCCCAGTTGCAGAACAGCCGCCAGCGACACGGTGATAAAGCAGACCTGACCGAGGAAAATATTCGTGCCAAAGTTATAGACCAGCGGGAAGAGCAGCCCCAGCATGAACAAAAACGGCGTGAGCCAGCTTTCCAGCGAGAGAAACAGCACCAGCAGACAGCCGCCCACGGCGCAGAGCACATACCAGGGCATCTCGCCCATGACCAGCTCTTTGGTGTCGCTCAGGATGACGCTGATGCCGCTGAAGAAGCAGTCCTTCCGGAGGATCTTCTTGATCTGGGCCACGGCCTGCATCGTCTCCTCGCTGACGCTGGAACCGCCCAGCTGGACGATGAGGATGGTGGAGTCGTTCTTGCCGAACATAAACTGCTGGACATCCGCCGGCAGCATCTCCGTCGGCACCGCCGGGTCCAGCACGTCGCTGAGCCAGAAGGTGTTCAGCACGTCCGGCACCTCGTCGATCTCGGCCTTCATGGCCAGCAGCTCGTTGGTGGGCATCCCCTCCACGGTGATCATGTTGGTGGAGGCCAGATGGTAATCCGTTTCCAGCAGGAGCTGACCCACGCGGGAGTCCAGCTCCTGAGGCAGGTAAGAAAGGATGTCGTAGTTGATGGGCGTGGCGATGGCTCCCACTGCCGCCGGGATGAGCAGCAGGACCGCCGCGATGAGGATGAGCCTGCGCATCTTCACGATGGCCCTCGCTAATTTTTTCATTCATTTCCTCCCATTTTATCGTTCCGAAGAAAAACAACTTTTCTCGTTTTTCCGACACACCTTATTATAGTACACTCACCCGGGGTGTCAAGAGACAGCTCTGCCGACGTTCTGCCTCTCCCTTTGGGAGAGGTGTCACCGGAGGTGACGGAGAGGGCAAGCCACAGAGGAAAGAATCTCTGCGCAGCGATAAGCTGTGTTTTTGTTAGAGCTCGATTATCACTGCGTCTTCCATTCTTTGTCAGCGTCCTTGCCCTCTCAGGCGCTTCGCGCCAGCTCTCCCAAAGGGAGAGCCTTGGCAAAACAAAAAGCGGGGCGCACAGGTGGTCAAGTCTGTGTGTCCCGCATTTTGTACTTTTTTGCACAGAGCGCCGTACCAGAGCGCCCCGCGCTGCGCGCAGGGAAAGCGGAGCAAACCATAAGCCGCTTTCTCTTTTTAATAAATAGGAGAATGGAATGGAGGAACCGAATCGCCTCAAAGAGAGTTGCAGGCATCCCTTTGCAGTGAATCGGAGGAGCTTTGGTTAGATTTAACTAACCTCGCCGTGACAACAGGATACCATAGTTTGTCATGACTGTCAAGCCCGTTTTTCAAATTTTCAAAAAATTTTTCTCCGGCGGCCTCCATGAGCATTTTTCATAACAAAAACCGCCATCTCTTGTAGAAAATCCACAGGTTCCCTCTTGCTTTTTCTGAGAATCACTGTTATTATATTGTCAGACCGCTGCAGTCGGACTCGATTGCCTGTCTGCAGCGGCTCATAAACAGCGCAGGGGTTGCCATCCAAATACCTCTGCGCCCTGTACCACCCTGTCTTTCAGAAACCGCAATCGGCGGCTTTTTTAAGGCGGAACAGTTAGACCGCTCTAACTAATTATTGCAACGCAGATCGGTTAGAGCGTCAGGAACGGAGCAAGGAGGTTCCAATGATCGATTTTGAACAGTGGGAAGGCTTTGAGGGCCGCATCTGGAAAGAGGAAGTCAACGTCCGCGACTTTATCCAGAAGAACTACACCCCTTATGACGGCGACGAGTCTTTCCTGGCTGGCCCCACCGAGGCCACCGATAAGCTCTGGGGCGCACTGCAGAAGCTGCAGAAGGCCGAGCGTGCCAAGGGCGGCGTGCTGGATATGGAGACCGAGGTCGTCAGCGGTCTGACCGCATACGGCCCCGGCTACATCGACGAGAGCCTGAAAGAGCTTGAGCAGATCGTCGGCCTGCAGACCGACAAGCCCCTGAAGCGTGCATTCATGCCCTACGGCGGCATTAAGATGGCGGAGCAGGCCTGCACCACCTACGGCTACCAGCCCTCTGAAGAGCTGCACAAGATCTTCACCGACTACACCCGCACCCACAATCAGGCTGTCTTCGATGCCTATACCCCCGAGATGAAGACCGCCCGCCACACCCACATCATCACCGGCCTGCCCGACACCTATGGCCGCGGCCGTATCGTCGGCGACTACCGCCGTGTGGCGCTGTACGGCATCGACGCCCTCATCAAGTTCAAGCAGGAAGACTTCGCCAACTGCGGCGACGGCACCATGACCGATGACGTCATCCGCCTGCGCGAGGAGATCGCACGTCAGATCAACGCCCTGAAGGGCATGAAGAAGATGGCCGAGGCTTACGGCTGCGACATCTCTCAGCCCGCAAAGACCGCCAAGGAAGCCTGCCAGTGGCTGTACTTCGGCTATCTGGCCGCCATCAAGACCCAGAACGGCGCCGCTATGAGCGTGGGCCGCATCTCCACCTTCCTCGATATTTATATCCAGCGCGATCTGGACAAGGGCATCCTGACCGAGAGCGAGGCTCAGGAGCTCATCGACCACATGGTCATGAAGTTCCGCATGGTCAAGTTCGCCCGCATCCCCAGCTACAACCAGCTGTTCTCCGGCGACCCCGTCTGGGCAACGCTGGAAGTGGGCGGCATCGGCATGGACGGCCGCAGCATGGTCACCAAGAACTGCTACCGCTTCCTGCATACCCTCGAGAACATGGGCCCTGCACCGGAGCCGAACCTGACCGTTCTGTACTCCTCTGCTCTGCCTGAGAACTTCAAGAAGTACGCCGCCAAGGTGTCCATCAACACCAGCTCCGTCCAGTACGAGAACGACGACGTCATGAAGCCCGTCTGGGGCGACGATTACTCCATCTGCTGCTGCGTGTCTGCGACCCAGACCGGCAAGGAGATGCAGTTCTTCGGCGCACGTGCCAACCTGGCAAAGTGCCTGCTCTACGCCATCAACGGCGGTGTGGATGAGAAGAGCCACGAGCAGTGCGGCCCCAACTACGCCCCCATCACCGGCGAGTACCTGAACTACGACGAGGTTCTGCCCAAGTACGTCCAGATGCTGGACTGGCTGGCCGGCCTGTACGTCAACGTGCTGAACCTCATCCAGTATATGCACGACAAGTACTACTACGAAGAGGCTGAGATGGCCCTCATCGACACCGATGTCCGCCGCACCTTTGCCACCGGCATCGCCGGCTTCTCCCACGTCATCGACTCCCTGAGCGCCATCAAGTACGCCAAGGTCAAGGTCGTGCGCGACGAGATGGGTCTTGCCACCGGTTTCGAGGTCGAGGGCGACTTCCCGAAGTACGGCAACGACGATGACCGTGCCGACGAGATCGGCGTCTGGCTGCTGCGCACCTTCCTTGAGATGATCAAGAAGCGCCACACCTACCGCAACTCCGAGGCTACCACCTCCATCCTGACCATCACCTCCAACGTGGTCTACGGCAAGTACACCGGCGCTCTGCCCGATGGCCGTGCCGCATTCACCCCGTTCGCACCCGGTGCCAACCCCAGCTACGGCGCAGAGCAGAACGGCCTGCTGGCCTCTCTGAACTCCGTGGCCAAGCTGCCCTACCACTGGGCTCTGGACGGCATCTCCAACACCCAGACCATCAACCCCGACGCTCTGGGCCACAGCGAGGGCGAGCGCGTTGAGAATCTGGTGCAGGTCATGGACGGCTACTTCGACCAGGGCGCACACCACCTGAACGTCAACGTCTTCGGCAAGGAGAAGCTCATCGACGCTATGGAGCACCCCGAGAAGGAGGAGTACGCAAACTTCACCATCCGTGTCTCCGGCTACGCCGTCAAGTTCATCGACCTGACCCGCGAGCAGCAGATGGATGTCATCTCCCGTACCTGCCATGCAGCTCTGTAACCCCATCGGATACGTCCACTCGCTGGAGACTTTCGGTTCTGTGGACGGCCCCGGCGTCCGCTTCGTCGTCTTTTTGCAGGGGTGCGCCCTGCGGTGCAAATACTGCCACAACCCGGAGACATGGGCTGAGGGCGGCGAGGAATGGACGGTGGACAAGCTCTTCCAGCGGGTGTGGCGCTACCGCAACTACTGGGGCAAAAAGGGCGGCATCACGGTCAGCGGCGGCGAGCCGCTGCGCCAGATGGAGTTCCTGACGGCGTTCTTCGAGCTGGCACGCTCCAAGGGCGTGCATACGGCTCTGGACACCGCCGGTCAGCCCTTCCGCCCCGACGATGCAGCATATCTGGCCGATTTTGACCGGCTGATGAAGTCCACCAGCCTCGTCATCCTCGATTTGAAGGAGATCGACCCGGAGAAGCACCGCAGGCTCACCGGAAAGGACAACGCGAACATCCTTGCGATGGCGCGCCACATCTCCGACCTCGGCGTACCGCTCTGGATACGCCATGTCCTCGTCCCCGGCCTGACGGACGACGAAGACGGCCTGCGGAAGACCGCAGAGTTCATCTCGTCCCTCAAGACGGTGCAGCGGGTAGAGGTACTGCCCTACCACACGCTGGGCCTCTTCAAGTGGCAGAAGCTCGGCATCCCTTATCCCCTGCCCGATGCTGTCCCGCCCACGGCGGAACAGGTCAAGCGGGCCGAGGAACTGCTGGAGACCGCACGGTATACCAGCTGATATAATTCCAACACGATAAAACCCCCTGTACAGAAATGTACAGGGGGTTTTTACGTTTCCGGCTCTTTCTATCAGAAGATAACGGCATCCTCAGCGGTAAAGCCGCCCAGAGAGTGTTCCTTCACCTGAATGCAAATATAGGTAATGCCCTCATCTGCGGCAGCAGAGAACTGACGCTTTGCTGCCGGAGCAACTTTCAGCCAGTCGCCAGCGGTCAGAGCGATCTCCTTCCCATCGATAACGGCTTTGCCCTTCCCTGCAATAATACCGTAGATCTCTTCATTGTTCCTGTGGGCGTGCACAAAAGGCACCCCTGCGCCCGCCGGGAGCTGGTTGATGCTGACCTCCGCACCCGTCAGGCCCAATTTTTCGTGAAGTTCCACTCTTGCCTCGCTGCCGATATTCGTTTTCGTATAGTTTTCCATCTCTTTTACCTCCAAAGGATATTGGCGCTCTCGCTCGCCTGTGTATAGTTTAAGCCGGAGCACACTCTAAAACAAGTACGCACCTTTTTATAACTGTACATATTAAAAAGAATATGTTATGATGTTCTCGGAGGTGTGATGCCATGAAAACAAAAGAAGAACTGCCCGCCTGCCCCGTGGCCACTGCAGTCTCCCTCATCGGCGGCAAGTGGAAGCTGCTGATCCTGCGCAATCTCAAGACCCGCCCATGGCGGTTCAACGAACTGCAAAGAGATCTGGAGGGAATCTCTCAGAAAGTTTTGACGGACAGCTTACGGCAGATGATCGACGACGGGCTCGCCTACCGACACGACTATCACGAAACGCCCCCTCGCGTGGAGTATGGCCTGACCAGCCTCGGCAGAGAGATGCTTCCCATCATTGATGCCCTTGCCGATTTCGGGAACTACTACAAATCCATCATCCAATGATTTTCCACAACAAAAGAGGCGTGACCCTGTGGTCACGCCTCTTTTACTTTTTGTAATTTAACCGCCCAGATATGCGCTGCGGACACGCTCGTTGGTCAGCAGCTCAGCACCGGTGCCATCCATGACCACGCGGCCCGTCTCAAGGACGTAGGCGCGGTCTGCCACGGAAAGGGCCATCTGTGCGTTCTGCTCGACCAGCAGGATGGTCATGCCCTCTTTGTGGATGTCCTGGATGATGTCGAAGATCTCCTGCACCAGCAGGGGCGACAGACCCATGGAGGGCTCGTCCAGCATCAGCATGGAGGCGTTGCTCATCAGAGCACGGCCCATGGCCAGCATCTGCTGCTCGCCGCCGGACATGGTGCCGGCCAGCTGCTTGCGGCGCTCCTTCAGGCGGGGGAACAGCTCAAAGACCTTCTCCTTGTTGGGAGCGATGGTGGAAGCAGGCTGGGTATAAGCGCCCATGTCCAGATTCTCTTCCACGGTCATGTGCAGGAAGACATGACGGCCTTCCGGCACCTGTGCCAGACCGGCCTCGACGATCTTATGAGCGCGGACGCCCTTGATGCTCTTGCCCTTGTAGAGGACGTCGCCGGTCTTCGGGTGGAGCAGGCCGGAGATGGTCTTCAGGGTGGTGGACTTACCGGCACCGTTGGCACCGATGAGGGTGACGATCTCGCCCTCGTTCACCTCGAAGGAGACATCCTTGACTGCGTGGATGTTGCCATAAAAGACGTTGATATTATCAACTTTCAGCAAAGTCTGTGCCATCGTTCAGCCCTCCTTCTTGCCCAGGTAGGCTTCGATGACCTGGGGATTGTTGCGGATCTCGTCCGGCGTACCCTTGGCGATGATGCGGCCAAAGTTCAGCACGGCGATGCCCTCGCAGATGCCCATAACGAGGCTCATATCATGCTCGATGAGGAGGACGGCGATGTTGAACTCGTCGCGGATGCGGCGGATGGTCTCCGTCAGCTCTGCGGTCTCGGAGGGGTTCATGCCGGCGGCCGGCTCGTCCAGAAGCAGCAGCTTCGGGCTGGTAGCCAGCGCGCGCATGATCTCCAGACGGCGCTGTGCGCCGTAGGGCAGGCTGCCGGCCTGTGCATCGGCGAGGTCGGCCATGTGGAAGATGTCCAGCAGCTCGAAGGCACGTTCGGTGCAGCGCTTCTCTTCCTTCCAGTAGTTGGGCAGGCGGATGAGAGAGGAGCCCAGATTGTACTTCATGGACTCGTGGAGGCCCACCTTGATGTTGTCGATGACGGACAGCTCCTTGAACAGACGGATATTCTGGAACGTACGAGCCACGCCCATCCGGTTGACCTGATAGGTCTTTTTGCCGGCGGTGGGCATCCCATCGATGAGGATGGAGCCGCGGGTGGGCTGGTAGACGTTGGTCAGCAGGTTGAAGACGGTGGTCTTACCGGCGCCGTTGGGGCCGATGAGGCCGGTGATCTCGTTGCGGCCGATCATCAGGTTGAAGCCGTCCACGGCGGTCAGGCCGCCGAAGTCGATGCCCAGTTCACGGACGTCGAGGATGGGCTTTTTATCCTTGTCGCGGTCGGTCAGGAAGCCGCCGGAAGGGACGCTGTGTAACTTCGTCTGGAACTCATTCATGGTCTGCGCCCTCCTTGTCAGCATTCTTCTTGTGGAACAGCTCGCCGTTCATGACCTTTTCCACGATGCGGCTCATGGAGAAATCGTAGCTGCCCAGCAGTCCGCCCGGACGGAAGATCATCATCAGGATGAGCACCAGCGAGTAGATGACCATGCGGTAGCTGTCGAAGCTGCGGGTGGCCTCGGGCAGGATGGTCAGGACGGTAGCGGAGAGGATGGAGCCCAGCATGGAGCCCATGCCGCCCAGAACCACCATGACCAGGATCTCGATGGACTTCATGAAGCCGAAGGTGGAGGGGTTCAGAACGCCGATGTAGCAGGCGTACAGACCACCGGCCAGACCGGCAAAGGCAGCAGAGAAAGCGAAGGCCATGACCTTATAATAAGTAGTCTGGATGCCGCAGCTCTCGGCAGCGATCTCGTTGTCGCGGATGGCGAGGACGGCGCGGCCATGGCGGCTCTTCATCATGGCATGGATGAGGAAGCAGGTGATGACCACACAGAGGAAGACATTGGCGAAGTTGGAGTACTTGGGGATGTTCTTGAGGCCCTTGGAGCCGTAGAACAGGCTGTAGCCCAGCACATCGTCGATGTTGTTCAGGGTGATGCGGATGATCTCGCCGAAGCCCAGGGTCAGGATGGCCAGATAGTCACCGGTCAGACGGAGGGCCGGGACGCCGATGAGGACGCCAAACAGGCCGGCCATCACAGCGCCCAGTGCAAGGCCGATGGCAAAGGAAACACCATCGGGCAGAGGGCTGTACTTGGTGAAGAGGGCGCAGGTGTAAGCACCCACGGCCATGAAACCGGCGTGGCCCAGCGGCAGCTGGCCCAGATAGCCGGTGGCCACGTTCAGGGACACAGCCAGGATGATGTTGATGCCCACGGTCATGAGCACCTTGTTCTGGTAAGTGGAGAGCATGTTGCCGGTCATGTAGGAAAGGGCCAGGAACAGCAGCACCACCAGCACGGCGTTCATGAGGTAGCGCACGGGCATTTTGAGCGTTTTGCGATTTTTGTTCATCTTCATGCCCTCCTTACACCTTTTCCTGCACCTTGCGGCCGAGGAAGCCCGTGGGCTTGAACAGCAGCACGATGATGAGGATGGCGAACGTGACAGCGTCCTTCCAGGCAGACAGGCCGATGGCGGAGACGAAGCACTCGCACAGGCCGATGACGATGCCGCCGACCATTGCGCCCGGGATGGAGCCGATGCCGCCCAGAACGGCGGCGACGAAGGCTTTCAGGCCCAGCATGGAGCCCATGGTGGGGGTGGCCTGCGGGTAGGAGCAGCAGTACAGCACCGAGCCGATGCCGGCCAGTGCAGAGCCGACCGCGAAGGTAAAGGAGATGGTGCTGTTGACGTTGATGCCCATCAGGCGGGCAGCGTCCATATCCTCAGAGACGGCGCGCATGGCCTTGCCAAGCTTGGTCTTCTGGACGAGGAAGGTCAGCACCAGCATGGACAGCACGGTGACCACCAGCGTGATGATGGAGGTCAGGCCCAGAGGCACCTTGCCCAGATAGAAGGTCTTGTTGTCGTAGTAAGACGGGATGACCTTTGCGCCCGAGCCCATGACCAGCTCAGCCGTGTACTCGAGGAAGAACGACACGCCGATGGCCGTGATGAGCAGAGAGATACGGGGTGCGCTGCGCAGCGGGGTGTAGGCGATCTTTTCGATGACCACGCCCAGCAGCGTACAGGTGAGGATGGTGGCACAGACCGCCGTGACCGGGCCGAGGCCCAGCTGGTTCATGACGAACCAGGACATGTACGCGCCCACCATGATGACGTCGCCGTGGGCAAAGTTCAGCAGCAGGATGATGCCGTACACCATGCTGTAGCCCAGTGCGATCAGTGCATAGATGCTGCCCAGCGACAAGCCGTTGATGAGCTGGCTGAAAAACACTGTCATGGATGGATACTTCCTTTCTTTCCGGCGCTGTTGCACGCCTTATGTGGGGATACACTTTTTTACCAAAAAGGCGGAGAGCACCGGGGCAATACTGTTCCGGCGTTCTCCGCAGTCGGGTCAATTTACGATCATTCGGATCTCAGCGGCGCTTCCATCACCGGTCGGTGGAAGAAAGCTGGGATCAGAACATTTCCTTCAGCACCGGCTTGCCGTCCACATAGGTCAGGATAGCGGTCTGCTTGACGGGGTCGTGATGCTCGTCGAAGGTGAAGGTGCCGGTGATGCCGTCGATGGTGCCGGAGGCAATGGCATCGATGACAGCCTGCTTGTAATCGTCGGTGCCAGCCTCGAGACCGGCATCCTCAGCAGCCTGCAGGCCGTAGACGATGGTCTTTGCTGCATCGTAGCCCAGAGGAGAGAAGCCGTTGGGGTACTCCTGACCGTACTCTGCCTTGTAGGCATCCTCAAACTCGGCGTTGGAGCCCTTTGCGTAGTTGGCGCAGAAGTAAGTGTCCTTCAGCTGATCGTTGGTGGCGTAGCCTTCCAGACCATCCCAGCCGTCGCCGCCCAGGAACGGAACGGTCAGGCCGACGCTCTCAGCCTGAGACAGGATCTGGCCCACTTCCTCGTAGTAGTTGGGGCAGAAGACGGTCTCGGGGGCCTTGCCGAGGATGGTGGTCAGCTGAGTCTTGAAGTCCACGTCGCCCTCAGAGTAGCTCTCCTGATCGACGATGGTGCCGCCCAGAGACTCGAACTCGTTGACGAAGTTCTCTGCCAGGCCCTCGTTGTAGTCAGCACCCTTCTTGAAGATGACGGCTGCCTTGGTGTAGCCCAGCTTCTGGTATGCGTAGTCAGCCATCTTGATGCCCTGGAACGGGTCGGTGAAGGTGGCGCGGAAGACGTTTGCGTTCACGGTGTCGGTCTCGGCATCGTAGGTGACAGCCTCAGCGGTAGCGGAAGCGGTGACCATGGGCATATTGTAGTCTGCGCTCTCAGCAACGACTGCCAGAGTCGGGGTGGTGGTAACGTCGCCGATCAGAGCGGTCATCCCCTCGTCCACCATCTTGGTGAAGCAGTTGACAGCCTGCGTAGCATCGCCCTGCTCGTCCTCGGTGAGGATCTCGATCTGCTTGCCGTTGATGCCGCCGTTGGCGTTGACCTGCTTCAGGTACAGGGCAGCACCGTTGACAACAGCCTGACCGTAAACGGAGACGTTGCCGCTCAGGGGACCCATAACGCCGACCTTGATGGTGTCGCCGGAAGCAGCTGCTGCGGTAGAACCGGCAGCGGAAGCTGCGGTGCTGGAAGAGCCGCCGCAGGCAGTCAGAACACCGGCAGCAGCCACGACACCCGCAGCAGCCAGAAAGTTACGACGAGAGATCATGTTTTTCATAAGTCTATATCCTCCTGCTATTTGGAAGCATTCGTGTTATTTGCAGCCCTCGCGCACGGCCCATGAGCCAGTGTCCCGAAAAGCTGTTAAGGAAGCAGCTCTCTCTTCCCTCAAAGCAGCTCTGCTTCCTTGAGTCTTATTATAAGCACTTCGGTGCAAGTCCGCAATTCACAAATCGTCCATAGTTTGGGAGGGGTTTCAGGCAAAACTTGCTATTTTTAACAAAACCAAGCGTCGATTTTTGGTTACTTTTTCAAATTGTTCACCTGAGAAAAACAGAACATGAAATCGATTCATGAGTAACAAAAAGATGACACAACTTTCCTCTCCTGAAGTTTGTTCTTGCTAACATCCATGTATCCTCTTGCATCCCGGGCCGAATCATGGTAGGATAATGTCGGTTAGTTAGCGTATACTATCCAAATGAGAAGAGCGCATCCATTCCTATTATATATGGAGGTACAAATCATGAACTATCTTGAGATCGTAGACATTCAGGGCCGTGAGATCCTGGACTCCCGCGGCAACCCCACTGTTGAGGCTGAGATCACCCTCGCCGACGGCACCGTGGCCCGGGGCTGCGCACCGTCCGGCGCATCCACCGGCGAGTTCGAAGCGCTGGAGCTGCGCGACGGCGACAAGGGCCGCTATCTGGGCAAGGGCGTCACCAAGGCTGTGGAGAACATCAACACCGTCATCGCTGATGCTGTCATCGGCATGGATGCTTCCGACATCTACGCCATCGACAAGGCTATGATCGACGCTGACGGCACCAAGGACAAGTCCAAGCTGGGTGCAAACGCCATTCTGGCCGTTTCCATCGCTGCCTGCCGCGCTGCTGCCACTTCGCTGGACATGCCCCTCTACCGCTTCCTCGGCGGCGTGAACGGCAACCGCCTGCCCGTCCCCATGATGAACATTCTGAACGGCGGCGCACACGCCACCAACACCGTGGACACCCAGGAGTTCATGATCATGCCCGTGGGCGCACCTTCCTTTAAGGAGGGCCTGCGCTGGTGCGCTGAGGTCTTCCACGCTCTGGCTTCCATCCTGAAGGCAAAGGGTCTGGCTACCTCCGTGGGCGACGAGGGCGGCTTCGCTCCCAACCTGTCCAGCGACGAGGAGACCATTGAGACCATTCTGGCCGCCATCGAGAAGGCCGGTTATCTTCCCGGCAGGGACTTCATGCTGGCCATGGACGCTGCTTCCTCCGAGTGGAAGAGCCCCAAGGGCAAGGGCTTCTACAAGCTGCCCAAGGCCGGCACCGAGTTCACCTCCAGTGAGCTCATCGCACACTGGAAGAAGCTGGTGGAAAAGTACCCCATCATCTCCATCGAGGACGGTCTGGACGAAGAGGACTGGGAAGGCTGGCAGGAGATGACCCGCGAGCTGGGCGGCAAGGTCCAGCTGGTTGGCGACGACCTGTTCGTCACCAACACCGAGCGTCTGGCCAAGGGCATCCAGCTGGGTGCCGGCAACGCCATCCTCATCAAGCTGAACCAGATCGGCTCTGTGTCTGAGACCCTCGAGGCCATCAAGATGGCTCACAAGGCCGGCTATACCGCCATCAGCTCTCACCGCTCCGGCGAGACTGAGGACACCACCATCGCCGACCTGGCCGTGGCTCTGAACACCTGCCAGATCAAGACCGGCGCCCCCAGCCGCACCGAGCGTGTGGCAAAGTACAACCAGCTGCTGCGCATCGAGGAGCAGCTGGGCAGCAGCGCCGTCTACCCCGGCATGGCCGCCTTCAACGTGAAGCGCTAATAGCCCTCTCAGGCGCTGGTGCGCCAGCTCTCCCAAAGGGAGAGCCATTGGCAAGCCGGGCCACTCTGAGCTGACCGCTTAAATTTCTCATATCGCAAAAGCTAGTGCTCCGCTGCCCTCTGTAGCGGGGCACTATTGTTTTAGACCAGTCTGAGCTTCTCTCGTCTTGTGCAGACCTTACCGACACGCCAGCGGCTCCCCCTCTGGGGGAGCTGTCACCGGAGGTGACTGAGAGGGCTCTTTTTTGTCATTTCCATGTCAATTTGTCTAAAGTATACAAGAAAAAACATCAAAACTCAGTAAATCGACTATTGCCAATTCGCAACTGATATATTAGAATATAAGTGAGAGAGCGAGGCACTCCTGCCGCGCATAAACGCAAAGCAATATGAACGGAGGACATCCACTATGCCTATGAAAATGGGTTGGCGCTGGTATGGCGAGGGCAACGACCCCGTCACCCTCAGCGACATCAAGCAGATCCCCGGCGTGACCAGCATCGTCTGGGCGCTGCACAGCAAGATGCCCGGCGAGATCTGGGAGATCGACGAGATCCAGAAGGTCGCAGACCAGATCCACGCTTACGGCTTCGACATGGACGTTGTCGAGTCTGTCAACGTCCACGACGACATCAAGATCGGCCTGCCCACCCGCGATCAGTACATCGAGAACTACAAGCAGTGCATCCGCAACCTGTCCAAGTTCGGTGTCAAGGTCATCTGCTACAACTTCATGCCCATCTTCGACTGGACCCGCACCGACCTGTTCCACCCCGTCGGCGACGGCTCCACCGCACTGTTCTACGAGAAGGACAAGATCAAGGGCGACTACAAGTCCATGGCCGAGTACATCATGTCCTTCACCGAGAAGTACAACATGACCTTCCCCGGCTGGGAGCCGGAGCGCATGGCAAAGCTGGACGAGCTGTTCAAGGCCTACGCCCCTGTCACCAAGGAAAAGCTCTGGGAGAACCTGAAGTACTTCCTCGAAGCCCTGATGCCCACCTGCCGCGAGTGCGACATCAAGATGGCCATCCACATGGACGATCCCCCTTGGGACATCTTCGGCCTGCCCCGCCTGCTGGTGGATGCCGAGAGCATCGACCGCTTCCTGAGCATGGTGGACGACGAGTACAACTGCCTGACCCTCTGCTCCGGCAGCCTGAACGCCAACCCCAACAACAATGTGGCTGAGATCGTCCGCAAGCACTGCGACCGCATCGCATTCGCACACATCCGCAACATCCATCACTTCCCCAACGGCGACTTCTCCGAGGCTGCCCACCGCGACTGCTGCGGCGAGACCGGCATCATCGAGATCCTGCGCGCCTACCATGACTGTGGCTTCGAGGGCTACATCCGCCCCGACCATGGCCGTCAGCTGTGGGAGGAAGGCCCCGGCAGCTGCCGCCCCGGCTACGGCAAGTATGACCGTGCGCTGGGCATCCAGTATATGCTGGGCGTCTGGGACCTGCTGGACCGTCTGGACGAAGAGAAGAAGAAGGGCTGATCTATCATGAAGCTGACTGATATTAAGAACGGCAATCTGTCCGCCGAGTGGGCAGAAAAGGGCTACGAGCTGCCCAAGTTCGACGTCGAGGCCGTCAAGGCCAAGACCCACGCAGAACCCACCTGGGTCCACTTCGGCGCCGGCAACATCTTCCGCGCATTCCCGGCTGCTATCCTGAACGACGCCCTGAACAGCGGCAAGTATGACCGCGGCGTCATCGTGGCCGAGAGTTTCGACTACGAGATCATCGACAAGGCTTATCAGCCCTACGACAACCTGAGCCTGCTGGTCTGCCTGAAGTCCACCGGCGACATCGAGAAGAAGGTCATCGCCTCCGTCACCGAGAGCCTGAAGGCTGACTACTCCTTCGGCGCTGACTGGGCACGTCTGGTCGAGATCTTCCAGGCACCCAGCCTGCAGATGATCTCCTTCACCATCACCGAGAAGGGCTACGGCGTCGCTCCTGCTGACCTCGAGCGCGGCCTGACCCCCGTTCTGGCCATGGGCAAGGTCACTGCCCTGCTCTACGAGCGCTTCAAGGCCGGCAAGCTGCCCCTGACCGTCCAGAGCATGGACAACTGCTCTCACAACGGCGATAAGGTCAAGGCCGCAGTCTTTGCCTACGCTTCCAAGTGGGTCGAGCAGGGTCTGGTCCCCGCCGAGTTCCTGGCCTACGTCAAGGACGAGACCAAGATCACCTTCCCCTGGAGCATGATCGACAAGATCACTCCCCGCCCGGATGCCAAGGTCCAGAAGATGCTGGCTGACGACGGTTTCGAGGACAACTACACCATCGTCACCGAGAAGCACACCTTCACTGCTCCCTTCGTCAACGCCGAGGAGACCCAGTACCTCTGCATCGAGGACCACTACACCAATGGCCGTCCTCCGCTGGAGCTGGGCGGTGTCCTCTACTGCGACCGCGAGACCGTCGATAAGATCGAGAAGATGAAGGTCTGCACCTGCCTCAATCCCCTGCACACCGCCATGTCCATCTACGGCTGCATGCTGGGCTACACCCTCATCTCCGCTGAGATGGCTGATGAGGACCTGCGCAGCTTCATCCAGAAGATCGGCTACATCGAGGCGATGCCCGTCGTCGTTGACCCCGGCGTTCTGAACCCCTACGAGTTCATCGGCGCTGTCATCAACCGCCGTCTGCCCAACCCCTTCATGCCCGATGCTCCCCAGCGTATCGCCACCGATACCTCCCAGAAGCTGGCGATCCGCTTCGGCGAGACCATCAAGGCTTACGAGGCGCGCGGTCTGGACAAGTCCAACCTCATCCTCATCCCGCTGGTGCTGGCAGGCTACGCCCGCTACCTGACCGGTCTGGACGACAACTGCCAGCCCTTCGAGATCTCCACTGACCCGCTGCTGGCTGAGCTGCAGGCCATCGTGGCTCCCCTGAAGGTGGAAGCCGGCGAGCAGGACTTCTCCTGCCTGAAGGCTCTGTACAGCCGCACCGACGTCTTCGGCGTGGACCTGTACGCCGTGGGTCTGGGCGAGCAGATCGAGTCCATGGCCAAGGAGCTCTTCGCAGGCCCCGGCGCTGTCCGCGCTGCCCTGCACAAGTACGTCAAGGCCCGCTGATCTGAGCGTCCCCTGACTTCATAAGCCATTTCCGCACCCATGCTGCGTTTTGCTTTGCCGCAGCATGGGTTTTTATGATGTCTTTTTTCCGGCACAGGAAAAGCCGCCGGGCCTTGCGGCCCGACGGCTTTTCTTATGATAGGAGGATCAAAAATGATCGTAGACTATCTTATTCAGTTCAGGATGGTCTGCTCGGTCTCGACGTCGAACAGGTGGACCTTGTGGGGATCGAAGGCGAGGCGGACGGTGTCTCCGTTGCGAGCCTTGGAGGTGGGAGCGACGCGGGCGGTCATCTTGTTGCCCTTGTACTCCAGGTACAGGTAGATCTCAGCGCCCATCATCTCAGAGACATCGACCTGAGCATCCAGCTGGCAGTCGGTGTGCTTTGCCATGAACTCGGGCTCGTCGTCGATGTCCTCGGGACGGATGCCCATCTTGACCTTCTTGCCGACGTAGGAATCCAGCTTGCCGTCAGCGGTCTTCTCCTTGGGCAGGGGGATGAGGTCGCCGCCCAGGTCGACGCTGTACTGGTCGCCCTTCTTGACGATGGTGCCGTCCAGGAAGTTCATCTGGGGGCTGCCGATGAAGCCTGCGACGAACATGTTGCAGGGCATATCGTACAGGTTCTGCGGGGTATCGACCTGCTGGATGATGCCGTCCTTCATGACAACGATACGGTCGCCCATGGTCATAGCCTCGGTCTGGTCGTGGGTAACGTAGATGAAGGTGGTAGCCAGCTTCTTGTGCAGCTTGATGATCTCGGTGCGCATGGAGGTACGCAGCTTAGCGTCCAGGTTGGACAGAGGCTCGTCCAGCAGGAAGACTGCCGGGTTACGGACCATTGCACGGCCCAGAGCGACACGCTGACGCTGACCACCGGACAGAGCCTTGGGCTTGCGGTCCAGCAGGTGCTCGATCTCCAGGATCTTAGCAGCCTCGTGGACGCGGCGGTCGATCTCGTCCTTCGGGGTCTTGCGCAGTTCCAGACCGAAAGCGATGTTCTTGTAGACGGTCATGTGGGGGTACAGAGCGTAGCTCTGGAAGACCATGGCGATGTCGCGGTCCTTCGGGGGAACGTCGTTGATGAGGCGGCCGCCGATGTACATCTCGCCCTTGGAGATCTCCTCCAGACCGGCGATCATGCGCAGGGTGGTGGACTTACCGCAGCCAGAGGGGCCGACGAAGATGATGAATTCCTTGTCCTGGATCTCCAGGTTGAAATCGGTGACGGAAGGAGCCGTAGCACCGGGGTAGATCTTGTAGATATGCTGGCAGCTGATAGAAGCCATAAAGCTTTTTCCTCCATTGATGTTGTTGCACTCAAAGGCTCAGCTTGACGATGAGCCGTTTCATTGCTATTATAATAGCAGATTATTTTGTGTTATAAAATAGCATTTTATTGATTTGAGGTGTCAGATATTGATTTACTCTCCCAGCACGACTGCCGCTCTCGGCATCGTGGAGGATGCCCAGCCGGAAGAGCCCCTCACCCTGCGGGGCGAAGGGCTCTGGGTCTGCCTCATTTCCAGCGGAAAATGTGTCGTCTCGCTGTCCGATCTCGACCTGATGCCGGCAGGTTCTGCCCTGTTGCTGCCGCCCCAGAATGCCGCAGCGGGCCATCTCGTGCTGAGCCGGGGGCCGCTGACCCTCGCGCCGGAAAACGAGTGCCATCTGCTCTGCGTCCAGCTCACCGGGCAGGCAGCGGAACAGTTCCTCGCAGGGCTTTCCGAGATGCCCTTCCTCGCCCGGGGCGAGACCTGCCCGGCGGCGGCAGAGCTGATGGGGCGCCTTGCCGAAGAGCGGGACGCCTCGGAGCGGGTGCGCAGTCAGCTGGCCTTCGCGCTGCTGTGCGAGCTCTCAGACGCCGACAGCGCCGCCCCTGCCCTGCCCCCGCTGGTGGCCGCCGCCATCGAGGACATCCGCAGGAACTACGCCGGGCTCTACGGCGTGGAAGAGCTGAGCGAGCGGTTGGGCGTCTCCAAGAGCCACCTCGTCCGGGCCTTTACGGCGGCGCTGGGCGTCTCGCCGGGGCGGTATCTCACCAGCGTCCGCATAGAAGCCGCCATGCGTCTGCTGCTCCACCGGGAGTACACGCTGGATGTCATCGCCAGCCTCTGCGGTTTCTCGGGGGCCAACTACCTCTGCCGCGTCTTCAAAAAAACGACCGGCCAATCTCCCACGCAGTGGCGGGCGATGGCCGGTCGGAGCGCTCTGCCCGAGCTTTCGCCCGAGCAGCAGCGGTTGGAACAGGAATTGTTTATTTAATTTTTCCGTTTCAGCAGGAAGAGGGTCAGGCAGGCCGTGATGGCCTCAGAGGCCGGGAACGCGGCCCAGACGCCGTTCATCCCGAAGAGGGCGCTCAGCACCAGAGAGCAGGCCACGATGGCCACGATGCCGCGGGAAAGCGACGTCGCAGAAGCCTCTGCGGGGCGGTCCACCGCACCCAGATAGCCGGCGGCCACGATATTGAAGCCCGCGAAGAAATAGCCGAGGAAGTAGATGCGCATCCCGCTGAAGGCATACTGCGCCATGAGGGCCGAGTTCTCACTGTTGAAGACCGCGACGATCGGCCCGGTGAACCCGAACAGAACCGCATACAGTGCCGCCGCCAGCGCAAGCGCTGTTCCGCTGCCCAGCAGCAGGAGCTTGCGGGCACCGGCGGCATCGTTTTTGCCGTAGCACCTGCTGACCAGCGGCTGTGCGCCCTGGGCCACGCCGTTGAAGATCGCGGTCGCCACCAGCGCGTAGTTCGCCACGACGCCGTAAGCCGCCACGGCCACATTGCCCGCCAGACGCAGGAGCAGCAGGTTGAAGACGGTGGTGGTCACGCCGGAGGACATCTCTCCCACGAAGCCCGAGACGCCCAGTTGGCAGCTCTGGGCCAGCAGCTTCGGCGAGGGCAGCTGCCGCACAAGGCGGACGGTGCTGCTCTTTTTGAAGAAGTGGCGGCTGCAGATCGCAATGCTCAACACCGGCGAGACTGCCGTCGCCAGCGCCGCGCCGGGCAGGCCGAGGCCCATGGGGAACATGAAGATGTAATCGAACACCACGTTGAAGAGGCTTCCGCAGAGGGTCGCCACCATGGCCAGCGAGGGGTCGCCATCGTTCCGGACAAAAGCCGAGACGATGTAGTTGCACATGAAGAAGGGCGTGAACAGCAGGAAGATGCGGGCGTACCCCACGCCCAGTGCAACGATCTCCGCGTCGCCGCCCATGAACCGCAGCAGCACCTCGGGGCAGAAGATGCCCGCCAGCATGAAGGGAAGGGCGAACACCAGCGCCCAAAGCAGGGCGTTGGAGAAATAGCGCTCCGACCGCTCATCGCCCTGTGCCCGGAGGATGGCGTAGCGGGTGGCCGCACCAAGGCCCAGCATGGAGCCGATGGCGAAGATGAAGTTGTAGATGGGCAGGCAGAGGTTCAGCAGAGCCACACCGCTGGTGCCTGCCGCCTGCGAGATGAAATAGGTATCGGCCAGGATGTAGCAGGACGTCCCCAGCAGGCCGAAGATGTTCTGGCTGACGTATTTGAAATACTGTTTGGTAAGGCTCATGTTCTCCTCGTCAAATGTCACATTTTTATCATTCAAATTTCAGATATACTGCCTCAGTTTATCACAATCCGACCGAAGCTGTCAAGCTCTCCATTTGCACAAACGCCCGGATGGGTGTATACTGTAGTTTGTTTTTGAAAACAGGCAGAAGGGAGGGTGCATCATGCCGGGCAAGGCTTTATACTGTCTCGGCGAAGCGTGGCTGGAATTGAACAGCACCGCGCCGCTGGCGTCAGCAGAGACGTTTTCTCCCCGCATAGGCGGAAGCGCCGCCTCGCTGGCGCAGGCTTATGCCGCACAGGGCGGCAGAGCCTCTCTTTTAACGCAGCTTGGCGAGGATGCTTTCGGGCACCGCATCGCAGACGCTTTATCTACTGCCGGTGTGGACATCCGTCGGGTCTGCTTCACCTCCCGCGCCCCCACGCCGCTGCTGTTCGACGGCGGCGGCGAACAGCTAGGCTGCCGCACCCGTTCTTCGGAGCTGCTCTATGCACCCGAACAGCTGGGCGCTGACTGGGCCGCAGATGCTGAAATGCTGGCCTTTTCCAGCGCCTGCCTCGTGGACAGCCCCTGCCGCTACACCCATCTTGCCGCGCTGGACACCGCCCGCACCGCCGGTGTGCCGGTCTGCTTTGTTCCCTCTCTCCGCCCGGCCCTCTGGCCCGGCGAAAAGACCCTGCGGGACACGGTACTGCAGTTTCTCCCCTTCGCAGACATCCTCGTCCTCACCGCCGACGAGATGGAGCTTCTGCTGGACACCCGGGAGTATCAGGTCGGGCTGTTCGCCCTGCTGCGGGGGCATACCCAGCTGGTGATGCTCCAAACGGAAGAGGGCGTCCACGCCTTTACCCGGGCGGCACACGCATTCCGGCCCGGGCTTTCCGCCCCGCCCGAAGAGCTGGCCGCACGGCTGCTGTATCAAATCTCTCAGCAGGAACTGACCCTGAAAAAGCTCATGAAATGCAGTGCTCCGGCACTTCAGACGATCCTATAACGCCGGAAAGCCCCCGCCTTGTGACAGGCGGGGGCTTTCCTTTTACCATCCGGAGGAGGATGAGTTGATCAGCTTATCAGTGGATGAACACCGGGCCAAGCGGGTTGGCGATGGGGCTGACGTAGCCGCCCAGCAGCTTGGGGATCGCAAGGCTGATGTCAGGCACGAAGGTCAGCAGCAGCAGAGCGATGAACATGCACAGATAGAACGGGAGGGTAGCCTTGACGACCTTCTCCATGGGGCGCTTCGCCACGGCAGAGCCGATGAACAGAACAGCGCCGACAGGGGGAGTCAGCAGGCCGATGCCGCAGTTCAGGACCATGATGATACCGAACTGGATGGGGTCGATGCCGATGGAGGTGGCGATGGGCAGCAGGATGGGGGTAGCGATCAGGATGATGGGAGCCATATCCATGATCATGCCCAGCACCAGAATGATGAGGTCGATGAGCAGTGCGATGATGTAGGGGTTGTTGGTGACGCTGGTGATGGCGTTTGCAGCCAGATCAGGCACATGCAGCATGGTCAGGCAGTTGCCGAACACGGCAGAGGTGGCGATCAGGATCAGGACGATGGACAGAGTGTTGACGCACTCGTCCAGAGCGTGCCAGACGCCCTTCCAGTCCAGGCCCTTGTAGACGAAGACGGAGACCAGCAGAGAGTAGATAACTGCGATAGCAGCGGACTCGGTAGCGGTGAACACACCGCCGACAACGCCGAACACGACGATGACGACTGCGGCCAGAGCCCAGATAGAGGTACCCAGCTGCTTGATGAAGCCTTTGATGGTGAAGGGAGAGCCCTTGGGGTAATTTTCCTTGACGGAGATGATGTAGGAGCCGATCATCAGGACGATGGCCAGCAGAGCGCCGGGCAGGTAGCCGGCCAGGAACAGGCTGCCCACAGAGATGCCGCCGGCGGTGGTGGCGTAGATGACCATGTTATGGCTCGGGGGGACCAGCAGGCCCTCGCAGGAGGAGGTGATGGTGACAGCGGTGGAGAAGTCGGCGTCGTAGCCCTGATCGACCATCATGGGGATCATGATGGAGCCGATGGAGGCGGTATCTGCGGAAGCAGAACCGGAAATGCCGCCGAAGAAGTAGGAAGCAACGATGTTGACCATTGCCATGCCGCCGCGCATCCAGCCGACGCAGGCATCAGCCAGAGCGATCAGCTTTTCGGAGATGCCGCCGCTGCCCATGAGGACGCCCATGGTGATGAAGAAGGGGACGGCCATCAGGCTGAAGGACGAGATGCCCTTGACCATCAGACGGCAGACATCGGTCAGTGCCTGACCCTGCACCATCATGCACAGCACGCTGGACAGACCAACGGCGTATGCGATGGGGAAGCGCAGGAAGATCATGACGAAGAAGCTGACAAGAAGGACAACGATTGCCAGTGTCTGGACTGTCATATTAGTTCTCCTCCTTTACAAAAAAGCTCTTGATGTGGTTGTACAGCGCCTCGATCTCGAAGATGATCATGGCGACACCGGCCAGAGGCACGGGGAAGTACATCCAGAAACGGCTCAGCCAGGGCATCGAGACATAGAAGCCGCGGCCGCCCAGGGTGGTGGCGTAGTTCCAGCCCACAACCAGCATGATGAGGCCGAGGATGCAGACCGCCAGATCGGCGAGGATGTCCAGCACCTTGACGGCGATCTTGGGCAGATAGACGTCAAATGCGGTCATGCGGATGTGTGCGCCGCGGCGGATGGCCAGAGCGGCACTCAGCACGGCCATATAGCTCATGCAGGTCAGGACGACCTCTTCGGTCCATGCGGGGTCCGGGATGAACGGAACGTAACGACCAATGACCGACATGGTGGTGATGAGAATATCCACGATCAGCAGAATCTTGCAGATAAACAGGACCACTTTGTAGGTGACGTCGTACGCCGGCTTGATCTTATCCAGAGTGGTAAAGATTTTCGGCATAGGATCTCCTCCATACTCTTATAAAAAGCCCGGCGGGTCTGCGGGCGTATCCCGTAGTCCCCGCCGGGCTATGTACTACTTCAGGATAAAGGCGCTTTTATCAGGCCTTCATATCCAGCAGCTGCTGATACAGCTCAGCCTGATCAGAGGTGTTCTCGCTGATGACCTTAGCGCAAGCCTCCTGCCAGGGAGCCTTATCGGGGACATCGATGACGTTGCAGCCGGAAGACTTCAGCTCGTCGAGGACCTTGTTCTCAGCGGTCTCGGACAGGTCAGCGTTGAAGGCCTGCGTATCCGCAGCAGCCTCCATGACGGCAGCCTGCTGGTTCTCGGTCAGCTTGTTCCAGGCGTTGTCGGTGATGACAGCCTGCACAGCGCCCAGAGTATGGCCGTCGAGGATCAGGTTGTTAGCGACCTCGGGGAAGGCGTTGGACTTGTAGTTTGCGATGGGCTGCTCAGCGCCATCGACAACGCCGGTCTGCAGTGCGCTGTACAGCTCGCCGAAGGAGACGACGGTGGGGTTAGCGCCCAGGCCCTCGACCATGCCGTTCATGACGGGGTCGTTGGACACGCGCAGCTTCAGGCCCTTGAAATCAGCGATGCCGGAAACGGGCTTGACAGTGAAGAAGTGACGGAAGCCCTCCTCGCCGTAGAAGATGCCGCGAACGGGCAGGCCCAGCTCCTGGGGCTCGTTCAGGAACTCAGGTGCCAGCTCGCTGTTGGCGAAGTTCCAGAAGTGTGCGCGGTTCTCGAAGGTGAAGGGGATGGACAGCAGCTTGGATTTGTTGCAGCCGTAGCTGGTCAGTGCGAAAGCGGAGATACGGCTGATATCGATGGAGGTAGAGCCGCCGAGGATAGCGTCCAGAACGTCGTTCTCAGAGCCCAGAACGCCGGAAGCCTGCACATCGACGACGACGGAGCCGCCGGTCAGCTCCTCGACCTTCTCCTTGAAGTGAGAACCGGTCTGGCCGACGATGGTATCCAGCGGGTTGACCTCGGCGTAGACCAGAGTCACCTTCGGGTCGGAAGCAGCAGCTGCGGCATCACCGGCGGGAGCGGTGGAAGCTGCAGCAGAGGAAGCGGTAGAGGCAGCAGTGCTGCTGCCGGAGCCACCGCAGGCGGTCAGTGCCAGAGCAGCGGCGGAAACACCGGCTGCTGCCAGAAAGCTGCGACGAGAAATCTTCTTCATGATAAAATCCTCCTTAGATTTTCCTCATTCAGGGCGGTGTGCTCTGCACGGGTCGCACACCGTCCGTTCATTTACTGTACACACTTTAGCAAATTTTTTTAGTCAGAACAAGGGCTTATGAAAAATATCCTGTTTTTCAAAAAAATGTGAGAAACACTTTTGTGCAGTTCTTACAAGTCACAGTGCGGTTTATTCAGCACACTGTCCAACGAGATGAATACAATGTAATATATCTTGCACTTTTCAGGCTTCGCGGATGCGCTGGATGAGGCAGCTCTGCTCCTCAAAAACCGCGTACATGGGCTCGACTGCCGCCCGGAAGCGGGCTTTCTCGGCGGCAGAGAGGGTCGTCACCTCCACGCCCCATTCCCTCATATGCTTCTCGGCGCTGGCCTCCCGCTCCGCCCAGAGGCGGCGTTCGGTCAGAGCGCTCTCCTTTCCGCAGGCGCGGATGATGTCCGGGAAGCGCTCGTCCAGCTCTGCCAGCTTTTCCATCGCGGCCTCGCTGGCCAGCTGCAGCTCCGGCACACGGGTGTGCTCATCCTTTAAGAAATAGGGGGCCACCTCGTAGTGGCCCATGGCCTCATAGCTGGGCCAGTTGTTTTCCGCGCCGTCTATCTCGGCGTTGTGCAGGGCTGCATAGACCCGGCTGTAGACCACCTGCGCCGGCTTTGCGCCGAGGTCCAGTATCATCTCGCTCATCATGTCCGACTCCTGCACCCGGAGCGTCAGCCCCGCGAGGTCCGCCAGCGTCTCCACCTTTTCGCGGGTGTAGAAGCTGCGGACACCGGCGTCGAACCACGACAGGCTCACGAGGTCCATCGCGCCGAGGCCGGAGAGGAATTCATCGCCGATCTCACCGTCCAGCACCCGCCACATCTGGGGCGCGTCGGTATAGAGAAAAGGCAGCAGCAATACGCTCAGGGCCGGCAGATACTCGGCCAGCTGGCTCAGAGAGACGCGGGCAAAGTCGATGCCGCCATACTGCATCTGCTCGATGACGCTCTGTTCGGCCCCCAGCTCCCCGCCGCTGTAGACCACGACTTTGACTCTCCCCTCCGTCCGCTCGGCCACGAGGTCGGCGAAGGCCAGAGCGGCCTGAGTGGTGGGATAATCCTCGGGCTGGTTGTCGGCGTAGCGCAGGATGAGCTCCGGGCCGGTGTACTCTTCCGTCTTGCTGCAGCCCACAGCGCCCAGCGCTGTACAGGCGGCCAGCGCCAGCACACTGCGGCGGGAAACTTTCCGCCCGCTCACAGCCCGGCCTCCGGGTCGGCCTTTGCCTTCTGGCCGGCCTGACGGCGGTACTGGGTGGGGGTCATGCCGGTGCGTTTCTTGAACGCCCGGGCGAAGTAGCTGGCGTCCTCGTAGCCCACCATCGACGCCACCTCCGCCGAGGAGCGGAAGGGGTCGGCCAGCAGTTCCTTTGCCGCGTTGATGCGCAGCTCGGTGAGGCAGTCGAGGAAGTTCATCTTCTGGTATTTCTTGAACTGCGCCGACAGGTAGGCCGGGCTGATGTGCAGGATCTCGCCCACGCTGTCCAGCGACAGATCGAACATATAATTATCCTCGAGGTAGCGGCGGACATGGGCCATGACGAGGGCCGTCTGGCTGTTCTCGCTCTCCTCGGGGACGTCTTCCGCCTCTTCTTCGGTCTCCGTCTGCTCCGGCTGGGGCCGGGCGGCGGCCAGCTCTTCCAGCTTCCGCTCCGTCTCGATCTGCCGCATAGCCCGGCGCACCGAGGCTTCCAGCTCGTCGGGGTCCACCGGCTTGAGCAGATAGTCGCAGGCCCCCAGATGCACCGCCTCATGGGCATACTGGAACAGACTGTAGGCTGTGACGAAGATGACCCGGCAGGAAGGCCGCTGGGCCAGCACGGCGCGGGCAGCGTCGAGGCCGCTCATGCCCGGCATCTCAATATCCATCAGGATGAGGTCTGCGCCCCACAGCACCGCCGTGTCGGCAGCCTTGCGGCCATTTTCCGCCACCTCCAGGACCACTTCCCGCTCAAAACGGCGCTGGACCAGCTCTGCAAGCGCCTCCCGCTCCAGCTTTTCGTCATCCGCGATCAACAGGCGTATCATCGTCCAAATCCTCCTCCAAAAGTTCTACAAGGGGCAGGTACATACTGATGGCCGTTCCCCGGCCCGGGTGAGAGCGGATGACCAGCCGCCCCCGTTTATCCAGAAGCCGCAGCCGTGCGGCCACGTTATAGACGCCGATATGCTCCCAGCGCTCCCCGGGCTGGGCCAGCGCGGCTTTCAGCTGGGCCAGCTGTTCGGGCCGGATGCCCACGCCGTTGTCGCAGACGCTGATATAGAGCAGCCCCTTATCCCGCAGCGGGTTGATGCGGATGCGCACCACGCCGCCCTCTTCCTTGGGCGAGATGCCGTGCTTGAAGGCATTCTCCACGATGGGCTGCAAGATGAAGGACGGCACCATCGTCTCCGTCAAATCGAGGGAGTCGGAGATGCGCCACACCATCTTCACCCGGTCGCCGAAGCGGACGTGATAAATCGAGTAATACTCGTCCACGATGCGCACTTCCCGGGCCAGCGGCACCTGCTCGTCGTTGCTCATCAGGCTGTAGCGCAGCAGGTGCGACAGAGCCGTGATGAGGGCCTGCGTGCGGTAGGCTTTTTCCTGTCCGGCGGTCTGTAAAATGACGTTCAGGGTGTTGAAAAGGAAATGGGGGTCGATCTGGCTGCGCAGCTGCTGCAAACGGCTGCGCTCCATCCGGTTCTGTAATTCCAGAGCTTCCGTCTTCTGGCGGTGGAGCTCCCGCTCCATCTCGTTTTTCTCCCGCAGGGTGGTCACCTGCTCCGCCATCGAATGCTTCATGTGATTGAAGGCTTCGGTCAGCTGGGCCATTTCCGGCTGACGGGACGCAGGCAGGTCGGGCGAATCGAACTCGCCCCGGGTGACCTCCCGGGAGGCGCCGATCATCTGCTGCACCGGGGTCAGCAGCGTCAGCACCGAGAAGGCCATGACGCAGCCCAGCGCAAGGCAGAGCGCCACCACGACGGTCTGCGCCCATTTGACCCGGTCGCTGAGGGCCGACACGGTGGTGTAAGACCCCTGAGCGTCGGTGATGGCCGTGTTCAGCAGCTGCTGGGTGTACTGGCGCAGATAGCCGCCGCAGGGTACGATCTTATTATAGTAGAGCTGGGCGGCTTTCGTGTCCTGACCGGCGGCCACCGCTTCTTCCAGCTGGTCCACCAGTGCGGTGTAGCTGTCGTAGGTAGTGGAAACGGCATTGTAGAGCAGATACTGCTCTTCACTCACAGTGCCAAGGTCGCTCTCGATGCGCCAGAGCCATGCGTTGGTGACGGAAAAGGCACTGTGGAGCTCCTCTGTCAGCGCTTTGGCGTCGCCGTACTCCCAGCGGTAATCTTCCATGGCCGAAAGGCTCCGCTCCACGCCGTTCTGGAAGCGGCTGATGGCGTTGAAGTTGCCCATCTGGTCGTCCAGTTCCCGCAGCACGGTGCCGGACTGGTAAAAGCTCAAGAATATCTGCCCCGCCAGCGCCAGAAAAAACGCTGCCAGGCAAAGACTGATCTGCCCTTTCAGGGTCATCCTGCGCCCCACGCACCCATCTTCCTTCTCTGTGATATTCTGCCGCGCAGCTTCCGCCTTATCCGGCTTGTCCGCCGTCAGAGCGAAAGCTCCATAAACTTTCTTTTTCGTCCTATTTTAGCACATTTTAGGGCATCTGCGCAATATCATCCTTGATTGTTGGAAAATAATATGGTACTATGACCAAAAAGGAGGGTATTTTTATGTCTCAGCCGATCTCCGTTTCCGTCCAGATGGATGCTGCATCCTTCCACGATTTTGCTGCCTTTGACCTGCTGCGCCACCGCAAGGCGTGGCACCGGCCTCTGATGTTCACGGCCATTTTGCTGGTGTCTGCCGGCTTCTGCCTGTCGCAGGTGGGCCAGAAAGACGGCGCAGCCCTGCTCACGGTGGTGCTGGCCGTGGTGGCGCTGGGCGTGCCGGCCGTCTACTTCTGGACGTTTTTCCACTCCCTGAGCCTCCAAATCAAAAAGATGGGCCTGCCCCGCCCCTTCTACCGGCTGCTGTTGGACGACGACGGACTGTCGGTCTGGATGGCCGGCGAGCAGGACAAGCCTGAGGCGAGCCGCAAGTATGCGTGGCACGATATGCATCTGGCCTACCGCACCCCCAACGCCATTTACCTCTATGTCCAGCAGAATCAGGCCTATCTGCTGAACGACAGCCTCGACGCCGCATGGAGCCTGCTGCAAGCCTCCCTCCCGGCAGAGCGCCTGCACGATATGCGATAAGAACGTCAAAAGCCCATCGCGCAGCTGTGCGGAGGAAATATTTTAGATTATAACAATTTTCGCAACCACTGTCAGAATATCCTTGACCTGTGCCTGGACTTTTTTTGATAAGTTAAGAGCATGGACAAGGGAGAAAAACACGGCGTACCTCCTTTGTTACCGCCGTGTGATATAAAAAGACGGCGGCCTTGAAAGAGTTAGTTTCAAAACCGCCGCCTGGCTTTCATATAGGCGCACATCAACGCAGCCGCCAAGCCAACGGTTTTTTTATATGCCGTTTCTGTTGGCGGCTCTCGAACAATTATAGTAAACTTTTTTAGATACTTTTGAGGTACCGGAAAAACGCATTGAGTGTTTCATCCTGCGGAGCTCCAAAACAATCTTTCGTTTGATACTTGAAAGACTTTTTGACATTTCCAATCTGGAGGACAACCTTTTTGCGACTTTCATCTACAACCGCGCTTGTAACCGCAGAGTATGGAATGTATTCATTTTCTTCTGTTTTATTCCCGACAAAAAGGTTTGCGGCCAACTGCTTTTTCCAATCAAAAAATGGCGTAGTATCTTCATACTTTGTCAACGTCTGCGTGAATGGGTTTGATGTGGCCGGAATAAGCCTCATACCGCCTTTATCATAGGCAACCACCCAAATATGCTGTGCATTAACTGCATCCTCCAACAGATTTATAACAGAGAATGATGTCCCCTTTAAGCAAGGATATTCTTGTATAGCAAAATCTTTCATACGCTCTTGAGCCTTACCGCCAGATTTTTTCCCTCGCGCAGACATAACGATCATAAAGATAACGCCAAAAGCTATCACAACTCCCGGAATAATTAACAGCCTATAATCCATTTTCTATCTCTCCTTATTTCTTAAAATGCACATTGTTTCCACGGACTTTCTTCATCCTTCAAAAGCCCCTGCGTGATCGCTATAATACCAATCAATGACATCGTATTGCCCGACCACATAGCTCGTCCAATGACATACCCACTCGCAAAATCTTCCCACGAGATATAAGACTCTTGGCTGAGATGGCGTGCATTAAAAATATAATGCCATGCCTCCTCGTCAGATATATACCCAGCGTCAAAACAACAGCGAGTAACCAAAACTAAACGTCCCATGTCCCATGCGGCAATAGACTGCTGGTACAAATCCGCCGGTTGTTTTAATTTGATGAAGTCATATCCAATCAGATCACCTAAAGACTCCTGCAAGTTTGAAATATATTCCTTAATACGTGCTATATCATCCTCGTCTAACCCACTACCGTCAATCTGAGTTTCCCGGCCAGAAATAGCCCCCTTGATTAAATCAAAATATACTCGGTGCCCGCTGGCAAAAAGCCATTCTAAAGTTTCAAGTGCACTTTCTCGATCTGTGATGTCATAGTAATCAGACAAGTTTTCCTTAATATCTTCCACACTTGACCCTGTTGAAAGACTATCGCAATAATACTCTGTCTGTTCAGCGTTAATGGCGCCGATGTTAATAGCCGCAAATTGATCTTTTGAAAGATTTTGTGGGAGTGGATTTTTTCGATAGCTTTCGTTATCGAAAAAACTTGAAATCATATTGAATACATTCATAACAAACACCTTCCTTTTCTTTCTGTATTAACAATTACTCATATTTAGGAAAACGAAAAGCGCCTCTGTCCACGCAGAAAACTGCCTGGATAGAAGCGCCTATGCGTACTGATATTGTTTTGAGCATGACAAAAGCCCGATGCTACATAGTTATAGCACCGCTCCGCTTGCTTGCTTGCTTGCTTGCTTGCTTGCTTGCTTGCTTGCTTGCTTGCTTTAGAATGGCAGAAGTCATGGCGTTTGTCAATCCCTTTCTATGAGTATTTGCAAAAATATTTTACCATATTATCCCCTGCTTTGCAATGGCTATATTACGACTATGAATACAAAGATTTCCCTTGCTTTCGCGGCACTTTCCAGGGCCCGCACGTTTTGGCAAGCAATTCGAGTGTGGTCACACTCGAAATTTTTGCCGGGCCGCAGGCCCGCAAAAATGCTTGTTGGGGAGCTCCCCAAACCCGCAGGACTTCGGGACAAAGTGCCTCGAAGCAAAGCCCCGTTACTTTTCCAGAGTGCTCTTTTTCTCCGGCTTTGCCAGTTCGGGCGGCTGTTTCTCTTTCCAGTCGTCCAGCAGGGCCATAATCTGTTCTTTCATCTTGGCGGGAGTAACCTCCTTGCCAAAATACTTCGAGAGTTCAGATAAGGCGATACCCGGTTGTGAAAACCAAGTATCGCCAATTTTTCTTGTCACACCCTGTACGGCAGCTACCCTATGTCAGTAATGTTTTTATACTGTCTTATTGATAGCCACCCTTCAGGGCGGTTTTTGTTTTTAACCTCTCAGTCTCGCATTCGCTCGACAGCTCCCCTATCGAGGGGAGCCTCTGGCGAAGAGGGGAGGCTTTACGAAATGCCAAAGCCTCCCCTCGTTAGGGGAGGTGGCAGCGCGTAAGCGCTGACGGAGAGGTTGACTCCAAAATACAAAAACAGGCAGCGCCGTGGAAAGGAGGAGAAAGCGGCGCTGCCTGTGTATGAGAACTCCTAAACATTTGCGGCTGCTAGGAGGTTGTTGGTAGTCTGTCCGCCGCCGTGGCTATTGCCTCGCATAGGTGGGGGACAGTATTTTTTAGGGGCGCGGCACCCGCTGCGGGGCTGCGCATGAATCCTGCCTGCATGGCATTTATGGAAAGTCAAAAGCCGGAGATGGGGGATCTCGTTCTTGTCTTCCCGACTGCACCTTTATTGTACCGGATAAAAATGGAGTTTCTTTGAGTTAGTTTTGAACAATCTGCAAACAAGATGTGGAAAGTCTGAGGGCGTTCTTTTCCGTTCTGCTTGACATTCGGCACAGAACGATGTATTGTTAAGTTTATTGTGAAATACCTATGAAATTCCTGCATTTTTGAGGGAGGAGACACTATGGCCGCACCGGCACAGCCACAGCAGAAAAAGACCCTGCTCATGACCGAGGGCAGCATCTGGAAAAGCATCCTGCTCTTCTCGGTGCCGCTCATCCTGGGCAACCTGCTCCAGCAGCTTTACAACACCGCCGACTCCATCATCGTCGGCAACTTTCTGGGCAGCAACGCTCTGGCCGCAGTCGGTTCCAGCGGCTCACCCATCTACCTGCTCATCGGTTTCAGTCAGGGCGTGGCCGTCGGCGCCGGCGTCGTCGTGAGCCAGTATCTCGGCGCAAAAGATAAAAAGGAAACGCGCATCGCCGTCCACACCTCGCTGGCCATCGCGGTCATCCTCGGCCTCATCCTGACGGTGGGCGGCATCGCCGTCAGTCGCAGCCTGCTGGTCTGGATGAACACCCCCGAAGAAGTCCTCGGCGACGCCGTGACTTACATGAAGCTCTACTTCGGCGGTGTGCTGTTCAGCGTCGTCTACAACATGGCCGCCGGCATCCTCAACGCGGCGGGCAACTCCCGCCGCTCGGTCATCTACCTCGCCTGCGCTTCCATCACCAACATCATCCTCGACCTGGTGCTCATCGCCGGGCTGAAGATGGGCGTGGCGGGCGCCGCCATCGCCACCGACATCAGCCAGCTGGTCTCCTGTGTGCTCAGCCTCCGCTTTCTGATGAAGGTGGACGCCGACTACAAGGTGGAGCTTTCCGCCATCCGGCCCGATCAGCGGATGACCTCCCGCATCATCCGCATCGGCCTTCCCACCGGCATCCAGAACATGGTCATCTCTTTCTCGAACGTGCTGGTGCAGTCCAGCGTCAACAGCTACGGTGCCGCCGCCATGGCAGGCTTTGCGGCCTATATGAAGATCGACGGCTTCAACATCCTGCCCGTCACCAGTTTCAGCATGGCGGCGACGACCTTCGTGGGCCAGAACTATGGCGCAGGCAACCTCAAACGCGTGAAGAATGGCATGTGGGTCACGCTGGGCATGGGCGTGCTCTACACCCTCTGCACCGGTGCTCTGCTGCTGGCGTTCCAGAATCCCATCATGCACCTGTTCACCTCCGACGAGACGGTGGTGGCCTTCGGGTGCAGCGCCATGCACTACTTCTGCCCCTTCTACTTTCTGCTGGCCATCCTCCACGGCATGGCGGGCGCAGTGCGCGGCACCGGCCGCAGCGTGCCGCCGATGGTGGTGCTGCTCATCTCGCTCTGCCTCTTCCGTGTGGTGTGGATCCAGTTCGTCCTCCCCTTCTTTGCGGGCATCGAGGGCGTGTTCGTCCTCTACCCGGTGTCGTGGGCGCTGGGTGCCGTGCTGATGGCCCTCTACGCATGGAAAGGCAGCTGGATGACTTACGAGCATTCCTGACAGGAACCGGGAACCATTCCATTTTTCCATTCGCCTTTTGGGGACGTCTGTGGTATCCTATAGGGAAAGAAACAGCAAACCCGGTATCTCAGGAGGATCCATGCAGACAACAAAACCCGAAACCGCACAGCAGCGCCCCACCGGCGCACGAATGGCCCTGCTGATGCTTCTTTACTTTATCAAAATCGGCGCGTTCACCTTCGGCAGCGGATGGAGCATCATTGCCCAGATGGAGCGGGAGTTCGTGGACGAGCGCGGCTGGATGACCAGGAGCGATCTGCTGGAGCTCATCGCCGTGGGCAAGAGCCTGCCCGGCATCATGGTGGTGAACATCACTCTGCTCTTCGGCTATCAGATGGCCGGGGTGCTGGGCGGCATCTGCGCGGCCATCGGCCTGTGCATTCCCGCCGTCATCACCCTTACCATCGTGACGGCCATCTACGACGCCATTAAAGATAACTACTGGGTCTGGTCGGCCCTCAAGGGCGTCCAGTGCGCCGTGGCCCCCATCATCGGCGGCGCGGCCATCTCCCTGGGCAAAGATGCTCTGACCAGCGCGATGCCCATCATCATCTGTGCCGTCGCCTTTGTGCTCTGTTACTTTACGTCCATCAGCAATCTGACGCTGGTGGCGGCCGGTGTGGTCATCGCGCTGGTCTGGATGGGGGTGAGCGAACATGGCCATGTTTGAGACCCTCGTTCAGCTCTTCGCCGCGTTTGCGAAGATCGGCTTCACCAGCTTCGGCGGCACCTCCATGATCCCCCTCATCATGGATGAAATGTCCTCCCACGGCTGGATGACGGACGCCGATCTGACGAACCTCATCGCCATCGCCGAGATGACACCCGGCTCTCTGGGCGTCAACGCCGCCACCTTTGCAGGCACCAAGACCGCCGGGATGCTGGGCGGCGTCTTCGCGGTCCTGGGCGTCCTCAGCCCCACCCTGACGCTGACGCTTCTGGCAGCGGCATTCTTCCAGAAGTTCCGCACCAGCAAGGTCATGAGCTACATCATGAAAATTGTCAAGCCTGTCTGCATCGGCATGGTGCTGGGTGTTCTGGTGGGCCTCTGCCGCCAGACCTGCATCACCGAGGCAGGCGGCATCAGCCTGCCGGGCATCACCATCGGCATCCTCTGCTTTGTGCTGCTCCAGAAGTTCAAGCTCAGTGTGCCGAAGGTCATCGGCATCGCGGCGGTGCTGGGGCTGGTGTGCTTCGGGGTGTTTTGACCAGCTTTTTCCTTCAGCTCTTAGGCTCTCCCTTTGGGAGAGCTGGCGCATAGCGCCTGAGAGGGCAAGGCCGCTGACAAAAAGACAGTCCGCTTTGCGATAGCATCGCCCTGACAAAGCCTCTGTTTATCGCCATGCTGTGCCACTTTCTCTCCGGGCTTGCCCTCTCCGTCACCTTCGGTGACACCTCTCCCAAAGGGAGAGGCATTCGCTCTACTTAAAGCAAAAGCATCCGCAGCACCCTCGCCGGGTGTCTGCCGATGCTTTCTTTCTATAATTCTTATTATTTTACCGCCAGCGGCGACGGCCTGATACTCACTTCTCCGTGGCGGAGCGCCTCGGTGCGGCCCCCTTCCCGCGCCACGATGAGCCTCCCGGCGTCGTCGATGGACACCGCCTTTGCGGCGTAGCTCTCCGTCCCGGTGCAGACCGTGACCCAGTGGCCCGGCACAAAGCACCGGGCGCGGTACTCGTCCAGACAGTCGAAGGCCGGGCAGAGACCCAGCAGTTCCCGGGCGATGGCCCCGGCCAGCGCCGCCCGGCTCACCGGTGCAGGCCCGCCGGGGTAGAGACTGCCCGCGATGGGCCGCAGCTCCTCGGGCCAGTCCTCCGGGCGGGAGGTCAGGTTCAGGCCGATGCCCACCACCAGCCATTCCAGCTGGCCGCTCTCGATGTCGGCCCCGGCTTCCGTCAGGATGCCGCAGACCTTCTTGCCGTTATAATAGAGGTCGTTGACCCACTTGATGCCCAAGTCCAGCCCGCAGAGCCGCTTCACAGCCCGGCAGACGGCCACCGCCGCGCTGACGGTGACGGCCTGCGCCTCGGTCATGGGCAGGCCGGGCCGCAGCACCAGCGAGAGATAAATGCCTTTCCCCGCCGGGCTCTCGAACCGCCGCCCCAGCCGGCCCCGGCCCGCCGTCTGCTGACTTGTCAGCACCATCGTGCCGTGGGGCGCACCCTCGAGGGCCAGCGTCTTGGCCGTGCGGTTGGAGCTTTCCAGCTTGTCGTAGAGGTAGATGGGGGCGTCGTACTCCCCCACCGCCTCGGCGCAGAAGGGGTCGCCGCCCGCCAGCCGATAGCCCCGCCGGGGGGCGGCTTCCAGAGCATAGCCCTGAGCCGCCAGTGCGGCGGCGGCCTTATGGACAGCAGCGCGGCTCACACCCAGCTGCCGGGCCAGCTGCTGGCCGGAGATGCATTCGCCCTGAGCGGCGGAGAGCGCCGCCAGAAGTGCCTGTTTTGTGGCAGAGGCCATCGTGTTTTCTCCTTTGTGAGGTTTGATAAGGCCATTTTACCACATTTTCAAAATTTTTCCCATGATTTTGCAGGTTTTGGCCCCGCTGGTTCGTATCGATAGACAGAGCGCTCGAAATGCCGGGCAGAAAGGAGGCGGAGAGCAGCCATTGAATGCACTGGAATTTGACAGGCTGGTACAGAAGTACCAGTCCCTCGTCTACACCATCTGCCGTCAGCTGGTGGCAGATGAGGGCTATGCGCAGGATCTGACGCAGGAAACTTTTCTCTCTGCATGGCGGAGCATGGACCGCTGTCCTGCCGGATACGAAAAGCAATGGCTGGCCCGCATCGCCTCCAACAAAGCCAAGGATTACTTACGCAGCGCCTGGGTGCGCCGGGTGAACACCCCCGGCGACGATGTACTTGCACTTGAGGGCGCACCGCCCGGCAGCGAGCCGGAAGCGCAGGTGCTGGAAGCTCTGGGCGAAGAGGAGCTAACACAGCGCATCCTCGCTCTGCGGGAACCCTACAAGACGCCCTGCCGCCTCATGCTGCTGGAACAGCACACCGCCGCCGAAGCCGCCCGGCTCTGCGGCAGGCCCCAGAAAACAGTGGAGGCGCAGGTCTTCCGGGCAAAAAAGATGCTGGCCGCGCAGCTGAGCGCCGCCGGAAAGGAGGGCTTTTGAGATGGAATTGTTCCGTGAAGACGGCTGTCTGAGCGACGAAGGGCTGCACGCCCTCACCGCCGGGCAGCTGGACGAGCTGGGACGGCTGGAAGCCGCCGAACATCTCGCCTACTGCGACAAATGCACCGACCGTTACACCGCACTTCTGACCGCCGACGCCCTCGCCGACCCGCCCCGGGATGTCCGCCGTACCGTGATGAGCACCATCTGGGTGCGGCTGATGCAGAGCACCTATGGCCGGGCTGCGGTGGCGGGCGTCGCCGCCGTGCTGGCGCTGACCATGTGGCGTACCGGAGCGCTGACCTTCGTCACCGACCACGGCAGCGACCTGCAGGCTCTCCTGCCCACAGTCCAGGTCACCCTGCCGGAAAAACAGCCCCCGAAGCTTCTGCCCGAAAAGCTGGGCAGACCCGTGACCTCCCGCCCCGGCGAGAACATCTATACCCGCGTTTCCTCTGTGCTGGAAAGCCTGCTGAACGCGGCAGAAAACATAAAATCATAAAACAAGGAGATCGTTATGCTGAAAAACGGATTTTTGACCTTCTGCTGCGCGTTTATCCCCGGCGCAGGCCAGATGTATCAGGGCTACATGAAGCGGGGCCTCTCCCTCATCCTCACGGCCTGCCTCATCGGGATGGTGAGCTCACTGCTCGACCCGGTGATGCTCCTGCTGGTGGTGGTGTGGATGTACAGCTTCTTTGACACCTTCAACCTCCGGGCGCAGATCATCGCGGACACCGCGCCGGAGGACGACTACCTCGTCCACTTCGACCCCCGCGACAAGCGGCTGGCCCGGGCTCTGCTGGACAGCCATAAGCTGGTGGGCTGGCTGCTCATCGCCTTCGGTGCGCTCATCGCCTACCAGAACCTCATCATGAACATTCTCGGCGACCTCGTCTACCGCTGGGGCCACTCCTCCCCCGTTTTCCGCGCCCTCTATCTCGTCATGGCCAGCCTGCCGGATGTGGTGGTCTGTGTGGTCCTCATCGTCTGCGGCGTCTGGCTGGTGAAAGGCCCCCATCCGGCCAAAAAGCCGGATGCTTCCAAGGATGTCCCCGAGGATGCCGATTTCTGCGAGTATCACGCCGACGAGCCGGACAACGCCGCTCTGCTCTCCTCTCCTGTGGTGAATGAAAACGAGGTGACGGATGATGGAACAGAACACGACGAATAAACCCCTGCGTCGGGTGGGCACCCTGACGCTGGGCGTCTGCCTCATCGCGGCGGGCACGCTCTTCCTGCTGGCCCGCTTCCTGCCCGGCCTGCCGTGGTTGGTCATCTGGCAGGTGCTGCCGGCGGCTGGGCTCATCCTGCTGGGGTGCGAGGTACTCTACTACTCGGCCCGGCCCGGCGCATGCCGGTGCGACTTCGGCTCGGTGGTGCTCTGCCTGCTGATGATGGGTGGGTGCTTCGGTGTCTCGACCCTTATGCTGCTGGCCCAGATGCTGGGCCGCGGCTGCACCATCCACCTGTGAACACAAGAAAGCCTGTGCAGCCTCCCGCCCCGGGAGGGTCTGCACAGGCTTTTTTCGTTTGAAGAGAGAGGCTTACTGTACGCCGGTCAGCTCAGCCAGCTTGTGGTAGATCTCGGTGTTGTCGAAGACGCCGCGGAACTTCTCCGCGCCGACGCCCAGCGCATAGATGTTGACCATCGCGCCGGTGTGGGCATAGGTGGTGTGGTCCATGCCGGACTTGTGGTTGATGGTGTGGCAGATGGCCATGCTGAAGGGGATGTAGGTGCCGTAGAGCTCATAATCCTGCTGGCTCATCTCCTTCTGGGAGGCAGCGCCGACTTCCAGCGTCCGCTCGTAGGCTTTGCGCAGATTCTCCACCTCGTAGTCGGTCAGCAGCAGCTTGCCTGCACTGGCAGCATCGGGGTCGGTGGGCAGGGTCAGGCCGAAGTTTGCCTTCACGTCGGCCATGGCGGCCTCGAAGGGAGTCTTGTTGGCGATGTAGCCCTTCACATAGGTGGAGTCGAACTTGGCGTAAGACATCTTCTGGTGGGTGAGGTTGGTCAGGAAGGTGTCGTAGTTGGTGGTCTTGTAGCCGATGGCCATGCCGCCCGTCTCGTGGTCGGCTGTGACGAGGATGAGGGTGTCGTTGGGGTGGGCGTTGTAGAAGTCCACAGCGGCCTGCACGGCGTTGCTCATCTCCAGCACATCATGGATGGAAGCGGCGGCATCGTTGGCGTGGCAGGCCCAGTCGATCTTGCCGGACTCGGTCATCAGGAAGAAGCCCTTCTTGTTGTCCAGCAGCTCGATGCCCTTCCTGACGTAGTCGGTCAGCTGCCACTCGCCTGCGGCGGCGTCCATGGCGTAGTTCATGGACTTGCCGTCGGCCAGAGCCTCGGCGATGATGAGGGTCTTGCCTGCACCGGACTTGAGGGCGGCGGCGTCTGCCTGACGGGTGACGACGTTGTAGCCGTTCTGGGCGGCGATCTCGTGGTTGTTGGGGCCGGTGCCGTCGCCGTTCACCTTCTGGAACTCGCCGCCGGCAAAGTACTCGAAGCCGGAGACGGCCAGCTCCTTGCCGATGTCGTAGTAGTTCTTGCGGGTCTTCTGATGTGCATAGAAGGCAGCGGGGGTGGCGTGGTCGATGTTGACGGAGGAGACGACGCCCACCTTGTAGTTCTTCTGGGCATGGAGCTTCTCGGCGATGGTCTCATAGGGCACATCGCGGGTCCAGGGACACATATTGATGACGCCGCTCTCGGTCTTGTGGCCGGTGGCGATGGAAGTGGCAGTGGAAGCGGAGTCGGGGCAGAAAGAAGTGCTGTCGTAGGTGGTCACGCTGCCCACCTCGGGGAACTGAGTGAAGCTCAGCTCGCCCTCGACGACAGCGCCGTTATTCTCTACCGTACCCTTATAGAATCGGGCGGACTGGATCTGGGCCGTACCCATGCCGTCGCCGATGAAGAGGAAAACATACTTGGGTTTTCCGCCGAACACGCCCAGCAGTCCGTTCTCTTCCTCTGCTGCGTTGGCGGCATTGGGGGCAGCAGCGTTGGCGGCAGCAGGCGCTGCGGCCAGCATACCGGCGGCGGACGCAACGGCACCGACCTTCAAAAAGCTGCGGCGGGACATTTTATTCTCTTTCATGCGAAAGTCCTCTCTTTCCATGAGCCTCATGGCTCCTTCTCTCTTTTTCGATTTACCGGGAACGGCCTTATTCTACCGCCGCAGCCTCCCGGCCCGAAACCATGCGGGCGCAAAATCGGCGTAAAATCCAGGCGGCGGCTTTGGGCCGTCTGTAAAAAAGAAGACTTCTGCTGTGCAAAAAGCGCCCCTCCGGTAAAACGGAGAGGCGCTTTTGTGTGTTACGGGTCAATTATGCGTTGAACTTTTCCTCGTTCAGCAGGCCCTCGCTCTTGGCCACGCAGATGCTGGCCACAGCGTCGCCCACAACATTCAGAGAGGTGACGAGCATCTCGATGGGGCGGTTGATGGCGAGGATGAGGGAGTAGGCCAGCAGGGCGCTGTCATTCACGAAGCCCGCACCGGACAGGATGGTGAAGAGGATGACGGCTCCTGCGCCGGGGGCGGCAGGCGTCCCCACCGAGGCCAGCAGAGCCAGCAGAGCGACCACGACCAGCTGGGCGGGAGTAACGGTGTAACCGGCGCAGCCTGCGATGAAGACGGTGGCCACCACCTGCATGATGGCGGTGCCGTCCATGTTGATGGTCATGCCCAGAGGCAGGACGAAGGAGGCGATGGACTCATCGACGCCGAAATCCTCGGTGCAGACCTTGATGTTCAGGGGGAGAGTGGCTGCGCTGGAAGAGGTGGAGAAGCCGAAGACGGCCACGTTGGCGATCTTCTTAATGAAGGTGATGGGGTTCTGCTTTGCGCCCAGCGCCACCACCAGAGGATAGGCCACCAGCAGGAAGACGAAGAGCAGGACCACCGTGACCACCACATACACCAGAGCGGGCTTGAGGTAATCAATGCCGTAGATGGCGAAGGTGCGGGTCAGCAGCACGAAGACTGCAAAGGGCGCGAAGTTTGTGACGACGAAGTTCAGGAAGACCACCACCACGTCGTTCACCTCGCCCAGCAGGCGGCGGAGGGTGGAAGTACGGCTCTCACCCAGCACATTCATGCTCAGGCCCACGGCCACGGCCAGGAACACCGAGGAGAGCACTGCGCCGTTGCTGCCAAAGGCAGTGACGATGTTGGAGGGGATGACGTTGAGCACCACGTTCAGGGGGTTGGAACCGGTGGAGCCGGCGGCTTCCGTCAGGCCCTCGATGTGGGCGTTGAACAGGCCCATGGAATAGGTGGCGTAGCCCACGCATCCGGCCAGTGCCAGCGCCATAAAGGAGCAGAGCAGGAACCAGAAGAGGGTCTTGGCCGAGATGCGGCCCATGGTGCGGGTATCGGCAATGCTGCCGATGGCCAGCGCGATGGAGGTGAAGACCATCGGGATGATGACCAGCTGCAGCGCTTTGATGAAGAGCTGGCCGATGATGTAGAAGAGGCCGAGCGCACGTTCCGCGCCCTCTGTGGTGATGTCCTGGAAGAGCAGGTCGTTGATGGTCTGCCAGATACCGCTGTTGCCGGAAGCCACGAGCTTTTCGCGCAGCATCATAAAGGCAAAGCCTGCCGCCAGACCGCAAACCAGAGACACCGCCATCTTTCTTGCCAGTGCCGAGCCGCTGTTCTTATTTTTTTCCATACGATTTTCCTCACTTTTGTCCATTTCCCAGTGTGTTTCGTTCACATTCGACCTATCCTACCACGGCAAACTATTGGATGCAAGGGAAAAATCGGCTTTTCAGGCGATTTTTTCGCAAAAGTATGACGCATGAAAATTTGATGTAAAAATTACGTTCTGGATAAAAATACGAAAAACCTCTCCGTCACGCCTACGGCGTGCCACCTCCCCTATCGAGGGGAGGCCTTGGCATTCCGTAAAGCTTCGCCTTTTCGCCAGAGGCTCCCCTCTGTAGGGGAGCTGTCGAGCGGCAGCGAGACTGAGAGGTTATTTCTTATGTATTGTCTGCGCCCAGCTCTGCGGCTTCCAGCACCTTGATGCCTTCGGCCTCGAACGCGGCGCGCAGAACCTCGGCAAAGCCGGGGCGCGGCACCTTGTTCTTGACGCAGAGGGTGATGATGCCATGCAGGCTGGTGCATTCCAGACCGATGGAAGCGCCATCCGCCGGCACCCAGGTCTGGAAGTCCTCGATGTACCGGGTCAGCTCCGGGCTGGACGGGGCGAAGGGGTCGCCCAGATAGCTCACCCAGAAGTCCGCCGGGAAGCCGCTGATGTACTCGCCCATCTGGAAGATGCGCTTTTTGATGCTGAGGCTGGCTTTCTGCTGGTAGACCCGGTAGACCCAGCCCATCTGCTCCGCGATACGGAACAGTTTTCGCTCAGCGGAAAGGTTCTCTTTCAGGTCAGCGTCCACGCCCACGGCCACTTCGGCCAGCGGGGCATCTGCCGTCAGCGGCAGCTTGCGCTGGAAGGATGCCACGCAGTTGTAGAGGGCGTTCGGCGCACCCAGCGCGTCGCGGGCGTCTGTCGAGTAGCTGTAGAGCACCTCGTCCTTATCCAGATACGCCTGCACCGCCTTACAGAGCAGGGCCGTGAGGGTACTGAAGGGCTTGACGCCGCAGCGGAGGGCGGCGTCCACAAGCCCCGCCTTTTCCAGCCGGACGCGGCAGCAGGTGGGCGTCTCTTCAAAGGTCTGCACCACGGGGCGCTGCATATCGTTGGCCACCTGACTCTCAGGGTACTTTGCAAGGATGTCCTCGATGTCGTAGGCAGGGTCCGTCTCAAGGGTCCGGCCCTCGAAAGCCGTGCCGTACCGCAGGTTGCAGTAGAACTGCAGCACCATGGTCATGAAGGGTGCTATGCCCCGGCCATCAGCCAGGAAGTGGAACCAGTCAAAGTAGACGACTTTCCCCTCATAGCTCAGGGCAACCGTAAAGCCGTTCTCGTCCGGAAATTCGGGCTTTGCGCTGCCCTGCCGCACCGGGCAGGGGGCGTCCGACGGCTCGAGGTGGAGCAGCTTTTTCTCCCACACCGGCTTCTGGAAATAGTAGGGAGCCTTTGCCCGGGCCGCATCCAGAGCCTGCTGCAAAAGCGCACCGTCCACGGCATCTTTCAGCGTGACCTGATAGCGGCAGTTGACCATGTTTTCGCGGTAATAGTAAACGATCCCCTGAAAAACAGAGCGCTGTTCGGCATCCATTCCTTATTCCCCCGCGTGTGCGGCCAGATAGTCGGCCAGATCGCTGATGGTGACGAAGTTGCGCAGCTCCTTTTCGGGGATGCGCAGGCCGAAAGTCTCCTCCAGGTCGGCGACGACGGTCAGGATCTCCATGGACGACAGGTCCAGGTCGTCCATCAGGACGCTGTTCTCGTTGACATCCTCGGGGGAAATCTCTGCAACATCTTCCAGAATTGCAAGGATCTGGGACACGATCTCGGTTCTTTCCATAGTTTGAATCTTCCTTTCGTAGTTCCATTAAAGGCGGCTGCGGCTCTTTTCCAGTATTCCGCAGCCTGCCCGGTTTATTCTTACTTGCGCAGCAGCTTGCCGGTGCCGGTGCGGGGCAGAGGCTCGGTGCTGAACTCCACGGCGCTCATCCGCTTGTAGAGCGGCAGGGTGCGGTTGGTCTCGGTGATGAAGTCGCGGACGGTCTGCTGGTCGGCCTCGCCGCAGTAGATGACGGCACAGATCTTCTTGCCCTTCTCCCTGACGATGCATTCCTTGACGGCCTCGCACTTGGACAGCAGATTTTCCAGTTCTTCGGGGCTGACGTTCTCGCCGTTGTCGAGGATGATGATATTCTTCTTGCGTCCGGTGATGTAATAGAAGCCTTCCTCGTCCACACGGGCCAGGTCTCCGGTGTGGAACCAGCCGTCGGCGTCGAGGACTTCTGCGGTGGCCTCGGGGTCCTTGTAATAGCCCAGCATGACGCAGCCGCCGCGGATGCAGATTTCGCCCGTCTCGTCCAGCTTGTACTCGGCGTGGTCGTCGGGCTTGCCCACGGCGCGGATGTGCTTTTCGTCCTGCTCGTAGTTGATGATGCCGTCGCCGCAGGTCTCGGTCATGCCGTACACCTGAGTGATCATCATGCCCTGCTGTGCCAGCTCGGCCAGCATGGCGCCGTCAAACATGGCAGAGGAGCCGCAGGGGTTCCAGATGCCGTTCAGGCGGGCGCGGCGGCCCCGCTTGACGTCTTTGTAGATGGCCTCCATCAGCATGGGAGCCACAGCGATGGCATCGCTGTGCATCAGGCCCAGGTCGCGGTAGAAGTCGCGGATATCGGCGGAGAGGTTCAGCGCCCAGCCCTTGCAGGCCCAAACGAAGAGGCAGATGAACGTACCCAGATGGAACAGGGGCAGGATGGCGAAGTTGCTCAGGACGTCGTTTTTGTCCTCGGGCATATGCTCGTGCTTATAGTCCAGCATGGCGTCGCCGAATTTGACCTGGCACTCCACCGTGGTAAAAAAGTTGCGCTCCGAGAGCATGACGGCCTTGCTGCGGCCGGTGGTGCCGGAAGTGAACATCAGCACGATCAAATCATCATGGCCCACGCAGTCAACAAGCTCTGCAGGCGCGCTGTCCTTGAAGGCGTCCATCGGGCGGAGTTTATCGCCGTAGGCGGCCTCGATGTCGGGGCGGCAGCCATAGTCGATGCCGTCGTTGACGATGAGGGAAGGCTCGACAAGGCCCAGCTCATATTCCAGCTCGGGCCAGGTCTTTTTCTGGTTGATGGTCACGACGACGGCCCCGGCGAGGATCGCGCCGAAGCTGTTGACGCCGTACTCATAGCAGTTGCGGCTCATGATGCCGACACGCTTGCCCTTGATGTCGGGGATATTCTCCTTAAAATAAGTAACGGCCCTGCGGATGTCCTGCACATACTGGGCGTAGGTCTTTTCCACCACAGTCTTGCCATCGGCGGCCACATAGCGGAACGCCACCCGGTCGGGGTACTGCTTCGCCATGACGTCTGTGATGAGCTCATATACAGTATTTATCATTTTTGTCGCTCCTTGCTGTTTTTCTTTATTGCAGCGAAACGCCGGCAGCTGACATTTTCTGCCTCAACGTAATAATACCTGTTTCGACAGAGAAATGCAACCACGCGGCGTATCCTTTTCACTGTTTCTTCTTACTTGTTACTTCCGCAGCAGCTTCCCCAGAGCGTTGCGGGGCAGGGGCTCAGCGGTGAACTCCACCGCACTGATGCGCTTATACAGCGGCAGGCTGCGGTTCACCTCGGTGACGAAGGCTCTGACCTCTTCCTGCTTATCCTCAGGACAGTAGATGACGGCACAAATTTTCTGGCTCTTCTCCTTCACGATGCACTCGGTGATGGCCGGGCAGAGGGCCAGCTTCTTTTCCAGCTCTTCGGGGCTGACGTTCTCGCCGCTGGCGAGGATGATAAGGTTCTTCTTGCGGCCGGTGATGTAATAGAAGCCTTCCTCATCCATCCGGGCAAGGTCGCCGGTGTGGAACCAGCCGTCGGCGTCGATGACCTCTGCCGTGGCCTCGGGGTCCTTGTAGTAGCCCAGCATCACGCAGTCGCCCTTGATGCAAATTTCGCCGGTCTCGTCCAGCTTATACTGAACGTGGTCGTCGGGCTTGCCCACGGCACTCATCTGCTTTTCGACCTGCGTGAAGTTCAGGATGCCGTCGCCGAAGGTCTCGGTCATACCGTAGCACTGGTTGACAACGAAGCCGTTCTGGGCCAGCTCCAGCAGCATCCTGGGGTCGAGGGCAGCGGAAGAGCAGCACAGGTCCCACAGGCCGTTCAGACGGCTGACGCGGCCACGCTTCATGTCATTGTAGATGGTCTCCACCAGCATGGGGGCCGAGGCCATGACGTCGCTGTGCATCAGGCCCAGGTCGCGGTAGAAGTCGCGGATATCGCCGCAGAGGTTCAGGGCCCAGCCGGCAGGCGGGTAGGACATGACGCAGACGAAGCAGGCCATGTGGAAGAGGGGCAGCAGGGTCATATGGCTCAGCGGCAGCTTCTGGCCTGCCGGGAGGCGGTCGGTGATCCAGTTCTCTGCCACCTCCGAATAGGTGTGCAGACTGGCGCACATATTCCGCTCCGAGAGCATGACACCCTTGCTGCGGCCGGTGGTGCCGGAGGTGAACATCAGCATCATCAGATCATCGTGGCCCACGCAGTTGGTCAGCTCGCCGGGGACAGTATCCTTATAGCAGTCCATGGGGCGGAGCTTCGGGCCGTAGGCGGCTTCCAGCTCGGCGCGGCAACCGTAGTCGATGCCGTCGTTCAGGATGAGGGCAGGCTCCACGAGACCCAGCTCATATTCCAGCTCCTCCCAGGTCTTTTTCTGGTTCAGGGTCACGAGGACGCCGCCGGCGAGGATGATGCCGAAGGACGCCACGCAGAATTCATAGCAGTTCCGGCTCAGCAGAACGATGCGCCGGCCCTTGATGTCCGGCACTTCGGCCTTGAGATAGGCCGTCATCCGGCGGATGTCCTGCGCATACTCGCGATACTTCTTCTCCACGACAGTCTTGCCGTCCTCGGCCACATAGCGGATGGCCACATGATCGGGGAACTCCTGCTCCATGCAGCGGGTCACCATGTCGTATACGCCTGCGGGTACTTTGATGTATTCAGCCATCGGTCTTTCTCCTTCTTTGTCAAATTTTCAGCTCTGCATTTTTTATTTACCTTCCAGAGTCATTCCGAATCTCTGGCATTTCGAGGAAAACTTTGGCACGGCTCCTCATGGCAACAGTATACCGCAAGCAGCGCACAAACGCAAGATTTAATTGCACAAATATGCAACTTGAGCTTGCATTCGATTTGTGCAGGCAGATGTAATTCTTTCCTTTTGTTGCGACGCGCGAAAAGCTGTGATACACTTTTTTTCGTCAGGACGAAACTTCACCCGGAGGTCGAGTCCTTATCAAATTGACAGCAAGCCCAAAAAGCATTATACTGTTTATATCATTTGGCAAAAAAGCTCCCCGCCGAGCTTCATATTTTTATTTATCGCGCCTAAAACACGGCCTTCCGGGGCCTCCGGGACGAATGGCGCACAAGGAGGACCCTTTTCATGGAAGGCACCAAGCCCCGCACTGTAAGCAGCCTTGGCATGTTCGACCTGCTGAAAGGCATCGGAATGCTGGCCATCGTCTTTGCCCACACGGCAGAGCTTTACCCCCTCGGCACCAACGACGTCACCCCTTTCGCGTTCGCGCTGTTCGCTTACCGCGAAGCGCTGATGGCCGCCTTTTTTATTGCCAGCGGCTACGGCTTCCGCAAGCGCTCCATCCACAAATGCATCGAGCAGCAGCTCAAGACCCTGCTCAAGCCTTACCTTTATACTGCACTGGCCACCACGGTGCTCCACGCTTTCCTTCACCACGCAGCTTTCGGCTCGTGGGATGCCGCCATCTCAGAATCGGTCAAGGTCTTAGGTGGCTTCCTGTTAGGCCTGCCCCACACGGCCACTTACTTCGGGCAGCAGTTTTTCTCCTGCGGCCCCATGTGGTACTTAGTGGCCCTGATGCTGGCGTGGGTGCTGCTGGACGTGCTGCTCGAGATCTTCCCCGAGCGGTACATAACCCCCGCAGTCGTCGGCGTCACCCTGCTTGGCTGGGGCGTCACGCTGGTGTGGGAGGCTCCCTTCTGCATCGCGCAGGGCATGGTGTCGCTGCCCTACCTTTACATCGGCTATCTGGCCAAGAAGCGCCGCCTTTTCGAAACTCCCCTTTCCGGCAGAGCCAGAGCCGGACTTATCGTGTCCGCGCTGGGCGTCGTCGCGGGCGTTTTGCTGACCCAGAGCACCGACTGCGTTTCGCTGGGTGAGTGGACGATGGGGCCGCTGAGCATCCTGCTGGATGGCGCAGTGGGCTACGGCATCATCCGGCTCTTTTTGAAATGGCAGCGCCGGGTGGACGGCCCCATCTCCCATGCCATCGAGTGGGTGGGCCGGCGCTCGCTCTTCATCTTCTGCATCCACACTGTGGAGCTGACGGCCATCCCGTGGTATCTGATGGCTGCAAAGTATGCTGACCATCCGGTGCAGGGGATGCTGCTGCAGTTCGTGTTCTCGCTTGTGTCCATCTTCGCCGTCACCGAACTTCTGATGCGCCGCAAAGAGCTTGGCCGGAAGCTTCGGGGCGGCAAGCCTGCGGACAAGCCCCGGCAGCGGAGCAGGACCCGCCGCTATGCGGCAAAACACTGAAATTCCTGCGCTTTGGTATCCAGCCATTTTGAGGGCAGACTATAGTTACTTTTGATGCATGGGCTTGCAGCGCGGGTTGTACGCCTTGCGATAAATCGGAGGAGGACCCGGTAATGATGAACGAAACTCCTGAGGCGGCTCTGCGCAGCCGCATTGCAGACCTTGAACAACAGCTCAAACTTGCAGACGAAGGCACTTCGCGGCTGGCCCAGCGCTGCCTCGAGCTGGAAAAACAGCTGCAGACCTTCTATGCTGCCCACCCCCAGAAAGAGAGGCAGACCGACTCGCCTGCTCTGGTGCAGCCGCTGCTTTACTATGATGCCGGGTTCGGCTTTTCCCAGAAAGACACCGTCAAGGCCCCGGACTACGAATACGACGAGCTGAACGGCATGGTGACAGCGACCTTCGAGCTGCCGGAGACCGCGTTCAATCTCCGTTTCGACCCCGGCGAACTGCCCTGCTGCATCACTGATTTCGTCTTCTCGGATGACCGCATCCTCTGCCGCCCGGTGAACGGTGTGCCGCTCCACGGCGACGGCATCCTGTTCCTCAACGACGACCCGAATTTCATGCTGGAAGGTCTGAACCGTTTCCCCGCCGGGATGGAGCTGGGCGTGAGCTACTGCTACTTCCCGCTGGAGCCGCTGGCTGACGACCCATTGTTCGCCGCCGTTCTCGAGGGCGTACAGTATTTCCAGAAGACCCGCGTCTGCGAGCAGATGCACCTCGACCAGCTGGAAAAGACTACGGCTGACCAGAAGCAGACCATCGAGGCCCTGCAGAAGAATCTCTCCGAGCTGCATCAGGCCAACGCCGAGCTGAGCGCCCGGAGCAAAGCCTACGAGAGCTCGCTGGAAAACATCCTCTCTTCCAGCAGCTGGAAACTCACGCAGCCCCTGCGCCGCCTGCTGGGGCTGTTCCATCGCAGCCGTTGAGCCTGCCTGCGGAGAGGAGGATACGATGTACAGCAGTTATACCACTCTGCAGCGGGTTCAGCTCGCCAAACAGGAATATCTCGACACCCAGGAAGTTTTTCTCGGCGTCTATGCGCCGGGGCGGAACGCCGCCCTGAAAGCTTCCCTGCAGGACCAGCTCCACCGCAAATTTTTATGGACGGACAGCCTCCGCCCCGAAGCCCTCGGCAGCGCCGTCGGTGTGCTTCTGGTCAGGGAAGACCTTTTCCTGATGCCCACGGCCCTTTCCTGCTTTGCGGACGCACTGCGCAGCGGCGCAGACTACGTCACCAGCGACGCCGTCTTCGGCTACTCAGGCGTCACCACCCTCTACCACAGTCAGGGCTTTGCAGCCTGCCCGGGCTGCGCCCTCGTCTCCCGGGAGCTGCTGCGCCGCTGTCAGGCGGAAGCCCGCGACCCGGAAAATCCCGTCGAACTGCTGACGCTGGCGGCGAAGCTCCGCCGCAGCCACGTCTGCCTCCCGCTGGCGCTGGCCCACTATGAGCGGGACATCTGCGCCGAAGACGTCTGGTCTGTAAAGGGGAAGCGCGTCTTTATCATGAGCCACCTGCTGGACATGACCGGTGCGCCCATCGTGCTGGTGAGCGCCGTGCCGGTGCTGCGCAGCATGGGCTACGAAGTGGTCGTCCTCGGCCCTGAGGACGGCGGCTCCATGCCGCTTTTTCTCGAGGCGGGAGCTACCGTCATCACCCGCAAGGGCTGTGTCCAGTCGCCCCTGCTCTGGGGGCTGGCCCTCTGCGCCGACCTCGTTCTGGCCAACACCGTCGTGGAGGCCCGGGCCGTCCGCGCCCTGAGCGGTGCGCGGGTGCCGGTGCTCTGGTGGCTCCACGATGCCTTTGCAGGCTACCCCCACATCGCCCACCAGATCCCCAGAGAGCTGGGCGAAAACATCCGGCTCTACTCCGTCGGCAGCCACGCCGCCAACGCCATGCACTCGGTGCGGCCGGAGTTCAACATCCGGCCCCTCATCTACGGCCTGCCGGACTACGCCGCCGAGAAGTTCTCCCACTACGATCTGAGCTATGCGGGCGGGCGGCCTCTGTTCGCCACCGTGGGTTCCTTTGAGAACCGGAAAGGCCAGGACATCTTCTGCAAGGCCATCCGGCTGCTGCCGCCTGAGACCATGAAGAAGGCATCCTTCCTCTTCGTGGGCAAGGCCGCAGAGGCTGAGATGATGGACGCCGTGCGGAGCCTGACCGCTGACTGCCCCGACAACGTCTTTTATGTCAAGCGGCTCACCCGCGACGAGATCAAGAGCCTGATGGCCCAGTGTACCTGCCTCGTCTGCGCCTCCCGCGACGACCCCATGCCTACTTTCGTCACCGAGGGCCTCATCTTCGGCAAGCCCGCCATCGTATCGGAGCACACCGGCACCGCCGGGCTCATCACCGAGGGCGTGGACGGTTTCGTCTACGAGGACGACGACCCCGAAAAGCTGGCCGAGCGGCTGGCCTGGGCCATCGAGCACCCGGAAAAACTTGCTGCCATGCGCCCCGCCTGCCGTGAGCTTTACGAGAGCCATTACTCCAAGCAGGCGTTTTCCGACAGTTTACAACAGGCTGTAAAGGAGCTCACCGGCGAATAAGCTCCCCGTTCTTTATCACTCTGCCGAAACTGAGGCAAAAAATTTGGCAGTTGTTCACAAACACACCTCCGGACTGTGATATACTCTCCTAAGAGTTTATCCCAGTCCGTTTTTTGTTGAAATTTGAAAGGAGTCCCCGCATGAGTTCGTCCGCCTCCCCCGCCCCTTCGCGCCGAAAGACCCTGCTCTCGCTGGGCGTTCTGGCCCTGCTGACCGGCATCGTGGTGTTCATCTTTCGGGAGCACTGGGCCGAGATCTCCGAGGCGCTGAGCCGGCTCACCCTCGGGCAGGGACTTCTGGCACTGGCCGTGGGCCTGAGCTACCCGCTTCTCGAGGGCGTATCCAGCTGGCTCATCGTCCGCAGCCGTCTGCCCCATTTCCCGCTGCGGCAGGGCATCGACAACGCATGGATGGGGACCTTCGGCAATGTGGTGGGCCTCGGCGCAGGGTCGGTGCCGTTCCAGACGTGGTATCTCCACCGGCGCGGGCTGGACGTCGGCCCCGGCGTGGGGCTGATGACCCTGCAATACGTCTTCCACAAGACTGCCGTCCTGCTTTACGCCACCGTGCTGCTTCTGGCGGGCCGTCCCTGGATGGCGGCCCACTCCGACGGCGTGCTGCGGTATCTGCCCGGGGCCTACGCTGTCGTGGCAGGCGTCATCGTGGGGCTCATCGCCCTCTGCGCCCTGCCGGTGGTGCAGCGTCTGGCCCGCTGGCTGCTGCATTTTCTGCCCGACACGGGCCGCTGGGCCGAGCGCCGGGAAAGCTGGCTCAAGCAGCTGGACGCCCTGAGCGCCGAGAGCCGCCATCTGCTGGCGGACAAGCCCCGCTGTGCCGCCATTCTGGGCGTGCATCTCGTCAAGCTGTTCCTGCTCTTCTGCCTGCCCTGGATGGGGCTGCGGTCCATGGGGCTGGACACCGGACTGGCCTTCTGGCAGGTGCAGCTTCTCACGTCGCTGACCCTCTTTGTCTCCAACGCCCTGCCCAACGTGGCGGGCATGGGCTCGGTGGAGACGGCCTTCCTGCTGGTGTACAGCAGCTTCCTCCCCGATGCTTCGTCCATGAGCCTGCTGATGTTCTACCGGCTGGCCAGCTATTACGCCGTCTTTGCGGCAAGCGCCGTCGGCTTTGCGCTGGCGCAGCGGCGGCCGAACCGCGGATAGGTTTGTAAATGTTTTATTTCATTTTGGTAACAGTTCTTACTTCATTGTGCATTCTGCGCGGAATCTCTTGATTTTTTAGGCAAAGCAATGTATAATAATTTCTGATAGCCGCCCATCACTGACAGTCTGATTCAAAAATCAAGGAGTACATTTTTATGAAACTGAACAAGATCTGTGCCGCCTCTGCCGTTCTGGCACTGGCTGTTGCTCTGACCGCCTGCGGTGGCTCCGCTTCCACTGCCGCTTCCAGCACTGCCTCTTCTGAGGCCGCTTCCTCCGTTGCTGCATCTTCTGAGGCTGCTGAGAGCGCAGAGTACACCGTTTACAACACCACCGGTTCTACCGTCTCCGAGCTGTACCTGTACGAGGCAGGCTCTGAGGACAAGGGCGAGAACCTGGCTGGCGAGGCCGGTCTGGCCGACGGCGAGAATGTCGTCATCACCCGCGATGTCGAGGCCGACAAGCAGGACGACATGACCTATGTTCTCGAGTTCACCACCGAGGACGGCAGCACCCAGAGCTTCGAGACCCTGCACTACGAGATCACGCCCATCTCTCTGAAGAGCGTGGACGCAGCTGCTGGCGCTACCCCCATCGCATTCGCCGCTCCTGAGCAGTAAAAATCGGCTCATAACGAAGAAAACGGCAGGTTCATTGAACCTGCCGTTTTCTTATTCTATCAAATTCAGCCCTTCATGGGGACAAAGCCCACGAGGTCCTTCACCACCTCGCCGCCGATGATGAGGCCCACGACCGACGGGACAAAGGCGTTCGAGCCGGGAACAGAGCGGCGGATTGTACACTTGCGCTGGGTACCCGGAGGGCAGATGCAGTGGTGTTTGCAGCTGATGGAGTCATCCTCGATGGGAGTCATGACAGGCTCCCTGGAGTAAACGACTTTCAGGTGCTTGATGCGGCGCTTGCGGCACTCGGTGCGCATGACCTTGGCCAGCGGGCAGACGGAAGTCTTATAAATATCCGTGACCTCGAAGCGGGTAGGGTCCATCTTGTTGCCTGCACCCATGGAGCAGATGATGGGGACACCAGCCTCCTTGCACTTCATGACCAGCGCAATTTTACCGGTGACAGTGTCGATGGCGTCCACCACGTAGTCGAACTGGCTGAAATCGAAGCTGTCCTGCGTCTCAGGGCCAAAGAAGGTCTTGTAGGTGGTGACCTTGATGTTAGGGTCGATGTCGTGGACACGCTCTTCGGCCACATCCACCTTGAACCTGCCCACCGTCTTGTGGGTGGCGATGATCTGGCGGTTCAGGTTGGTGAGGCAGACTTTGTCGTCGTCGATCAGGTCGAGAGCCCCCACGCCGCTGCGGGCCAGCGCCTCGACGGTGTAGCCGCCCACGCCGCCCACGCCGAACACGGCTACGCGGGAATCGTGCAGTTTGGTCATTGCTTCCGCGCCCAGCAGCAGCTGGGTGCGGGAATACTGGTCTTGCATATCATTTCTCCTTTAGGTTCTGCTTTTTACAGTCACGGGCTTGCCCTCTCAGTCACCTTCGGTGACAGCTCTCCCAAAGGGAGAGCCAGAATGCAGCGGTCAGGCAATAGGCTCTGGCGCGAAGCGCCTGAGAGGGCCAGGCCGCTCCCCCTTATCCCTTTGCCACCTGTGTAATGGTGCCGCCTCCGAGGACGACATCGCCCTGATACAGCACGACGGCCTGCCCCGGGGTGGGGGCGCGCTGAGGCTGGTCAAATTCCAGACGGAAGCTGTCCGGCCCTGCCGGGTAGACGGTGGCAGGCTGTTCGGTCTGATGATAACGGGTGCGGGCCGTCACCCGCAGGGGGCCTTTCAGCTCCGGGATGGCGATCCAGTTCACTTCGTTCGCATAGACGATGGTATCGAACAGCTCCGACTCCGGGCCGACCGTGACGGTGTTGGCCTGCATATCCTTGGCGCAGACGTAGACCGGTGCGCCCATGGCGAGGCCCAGGCCCTTCCGCTGGCCGATGGTGTACCGCACAGCGCCGCTGTGGGTGCCTACCTTTCTGCCGCCGACGTCAAGGAAATCGCCCGCCGGGTAGTGCTTGCCGGTGAAATCCTCCATAAAGCGGGCGTAGTCGCCGTCCGGCACGAAGCAGATGTCCTGACTGTCGTGCTTGCGGGCGTTCACGAAGTGCTGCTGTTCGGCGATGGCGCGCACTTCGCTCTTGTGCAGACCACCCAGCGGCAGGCGGACATGAGCCAGCTGCTCCTGCGTGAGGTTGTAGAGCACATAGCTCTGGTCTTTGTTCTCGTCCAGACCCTTTTTGAGCAGCCAGCGGCCCGTGGCCTCGTCCTGCTCCACCCGGGCATAATGGCCCGTGACCACATGATCCAGCCCGTGTGCTTCCGCCCAGCGAAGCAGGTGATCGAACTTCATATATTTGTTGCAGTCGATGCAGGGATTGGGCGTACCGCCGGCCTCGTAGACCCGGATGAATTTGTCGATGATCTTTTCCTGAAAGTCTGCCGTAAAATCCAGCACCTCGTAGGGAATATCCATCGCATAGGCAACCTCGGCGGCGTCCTCAATGTCCCGCTCCGAGCAGCAGGTGTGCAGGCCCTCGGTGTTCACAGCCTCGTTGCGGGTGAGGCGCATGGTGACGCCGGTGCAGTCGAAACCGTCCCTCTGCATGAGCCATGCCGCCACCGAGCTGTCCACACCGCCGCTCATGGCGATGAGCGCCCCGGGGCGGCGGGAAGTGTTCTGTGTTTCTGTCATTCTGTTCCTCTTCCGTTATAACATACTAAAGCAGTAGTATAATACTACCGCAGCTTCTTTCTCTTGTCAAGACGCAGAAAATTTGGCCGCAAAGGCCAGAAGTTCTGCTTTTTCGTTGGGCAGCCGCCCGGTGATGACCTCTTCCAGCAGCGCTTCCAGTGCGCGGCGCAGGCCCGGCCCGGGCGCGACGCCCGCCGCCATCAGATCGCGGCCATTTACGGCCAGCTGGGAGACGCGGCAGCAGGCGCTTTGGGCGGTCAGCGTCCCGGCCTCGGTTTGCAAGGCTTTCCACTCTTCTTTCTGTTCTGGGTAAAGAGCGGCACAAAGCCGAGTCAACCTGACCAGCATAGGCAATTCCAAACGCCCCAAAAGACGTTTGGTTTGTAAATTCAGTGCCTGCCGGGAGTGCGGGGAGTTTCTCTGAGGACCGTCCGGAGGGTGGGACCCTGTTGCCGAAGGCAATAGGGCGGGGGATGGAATGCCCCGGCCCGTGTCCGAAGAGAAAGCTCCCCGCACTCCTGCCCCGCACTCCTTCACCAGCGTTGCCACTCCATCTATCACAGCATTGGAGCATTTCAAGCGTTTCAGCGCCTTCCGTGTTCCATCCTCCCCCAGCGGCAGAAGCAGCGCCGCCCAACGGGTGGTCACTTCCTCTGCTCCTGCCGGAAGGGCATCTATGATCTCACGGGCTTCCGACAGGTAGTCGAGCGGCAGTTCCGACAGGACGAAGGCCAGCACTTCCGGCTCCAGATACGCCCCCGGCTTCGGGGCAGACAGGAGCTTGTTCAGCTCTTCTTCGATGCGCTCCACCGACACGCAGTCGAGATGGGCGGCCAGCTGCTTCGCCGCCGCTTCGGTGGCCTCGTCGATAACAAACCCGAACCGGGCCGCAAAGCGGTAGAGACGCAGGATGCGCAGAGCGTCTTCTTCAAAGCGGCGCAGCGGCTCACCGACGGCCCGCACCACGCCCCGGGCCAGATCTTCCTGCCCGTCAAAGGGGTCGCACAAGCCCTCTTCGGCGCTGTAGGCCATGGCGTTGATGGTGAAGTCCCGCCGGGCCAGGTCCTCCCGGACGTCGGGTACAAAGGCCACGCTGTCGGGGTGACGGCCATCGGAATAACTGCCCTCGGTGCGGAAGGTGGTGATCTCGTAGAGCCTGCCGTCCCGCTTTACAGTCACGGTGCCATGCTGCAATCCGGTGGGGATGCACTGCTTTTCTCCGAACAGCTCCATCACCTGCTCCGGGCGGGCGGCGGTGCAGAGGTCCCAGTCGTGGGGCGCCAGGCCCAGCAGACTGTCCCGGACACAGCCGCCCACGGCGTAGGCCGCAAAACCTGCCCGGTGCAGCGCGTCCAGCAGGGCGGAGGCGCCGGGTTCTATGGTGATGTTCATTCTTCGGCCTCCTCATATTGCAGGGTGATGCTCTTGCCGTCATAGCCGCACTCTGCCGCCGGGAAGAGGCTCTGCGCCTGGGCCAGCTCTTCTTCCGGGTCGGTGATCATGGGCGAATAGTGGACGAGCCAGAGCCGCTTCGCGCCCGCTTTGGCGGCGAGGGCCGCGCTCTGCCCGAAGGTGCTGTGGCCGTACTGTTTGGCCTGCGCGGCCTGCTCCGGCAGAGCATAGGTGGAGTCGCAGAGCAGAAGGTCAGCACCCGCTGCGGCCTTTTCCAGCGCCGGACAGGGCGCGGTGTCGCCCGAGAAGACAAAGCTCAGCCCCTGCCGGGCCGGGCCAAGGACGGCTTCCGGCTGGATGACACGTCCACCGTCCAGCGTGATGCTCTCGCCGTGCTGGAGCGTCTTCCACTGCTTTACCGGTACGCCCAACGCCCGCGCCTGTTCGGGTGAGAACCGTCCGGCCCGAGGCAGATCGAGCCGGTAACCCTGACTGACGACACGGTGGCGGGTCGGCACCGGCGTGAGCTTCGCGCTCTGGGGCCAGCCGCCGAATTTTTCGCAGAGCGCCGCCGGGGCGTCCAGCACCTCGGGGCAGACCAGATACGGCAGAGGCCCCGTCAGCACCCGCAGGGCCGCCCAGACTTCGCCGAGCCCCTTTGGCCCGTACAGCGCCAGCGGGCGGGTGCGGCCCTGACAGCCCAGCGTCTGCAGCAGCCCCGGCAGGCCGAAGATGTGGTCGCCGTGGTAATGGGTCAGGCAGACGGCGTCCATCTTCATCAGGTTGACTCCGGCCCGGCGGGCGGCGGTCTGGGTCCCCTCGCCGCAGTCGAACAGGAGGCTGTGTCCTCCGCATTCGGCCACCGCCGCCGTGAGGGCGCGGTCGGGCAGGGGCATGGTGGCCGCTGTACCCAGCAGTGTAATGGTCAGCATAAAGTTTCTCCGTATCACAAAAAATCTCGATGGCTATAGTGTACCACACTCTTCGGCCCGGCACAATCGCACAGCCGCACCCTGACAGGCATAAGATGGCCCAAACCACAAAAGGAGGGGTCTTGTATGCGGCGTCAGCGGCCCGGGCATCGCATTTTGTCGTTCCACCACCGGGGGCTGCTGCTTCTGGCGGCGGCAGTGGCGGTGATGCTCTTTTTTCTCTACGGCTGCGTGGCAGGGGCGGCGTACAGCCCCCGGGGGCGGCTGGTGTTCATCCCTCTCGCACAGGTTTCAGGCAGTCGTACGACTTCGCTTTTTCCGCTTTTATCTGGAAGAATCGAAGCTGCCCACTGCATGGTACAATGTGCGGGCCGATATGAAAAACAAGCCCGCTCCCCTGCTGAACCCCGGCACCCTCAAGCCCATGACGGCCAGGGAGCTGGACGGCGTTTTCTGCGATGAGCTGGTACAGCAGGAGCTGGACGACACCACGGCCTGATGGAGGCCGCCAGCGTGGAGCAGACCAGCGTCTTTGAGGCGGCAGAGCACTGAGCCAGACGGTCATTCCGCAAACAGCAAGCCAGCCGCCCTGCAAGGTAACAGGGCGGCTGGCTGCTTCTATCGCAATTTTCAAAAATAGTGCCTATCAAACCGGCATATTTGCGATATGCAGTTTGCGGATGTTGCTTGTGCATTAAAAACGCAAACTGCTATATTATGCAATTCAGGAGAATGGAGAAGAGAATAGCGTTTTTATGCTTCCGGGGGACGGAAGTGCCGGAGAATCACTCGCCGCGGACGGCTGCGAAGCCTGCCTCGAGGTCGGCGATGATGTCGTCGATGTGCTCGGTGCCGATGGACAGGCGGATGGTGTTCTGGCAGATCTGCTGCTCGGCCAGCTCCTCATCGGTCAGCTGGCTGTGGGTGGTGGAAGCCGGATGGATGACCAGACTCTTGACGTCGGCCACATTTGCCAGCAGAGAGAAGACCTTCAGGTTGTCGATGAACTTGAATGCTTCCTCACGGCCTCCCTTGATGTTGAAGGTGAAGATGGAAGCGCCGCCGTTGGGGAAGTACTTCTCATACAGGGCGTGGTCGGGGTGATCCGGCAGAGAGGGATGGTTGACTTTCTCGACCTGGGGATGGTTGGCCAGGAACTCGACGACCTTCTTGGTGTTCTCCACATGGCGCTCAATGCGCAGGCTCAGGGTCTCGGTACCCTGCAGCAGCAGGAAAGCGTTGAACGGAGAGATGGCAGCGCCGGTATCACGCAGCAGGATGGCGCGGATGTAGGTGACGAAAGCGGCGGGGCCGGCTGCGTCAGCGAAGGACACGCCGTGGTAGCTGGGGTTGGGAGCGGCGATGTTGCCGTACTTGCCGCTGGCCTTCCAGTCGAACTTGCCGCTGTCCACGATGATGCCGCCCAGTGTGGTGCCGTGGCCGCCGATGAACTTGGTAGCGGAGTGGACGACGATGTCAGCGCCATGCTCGATGGGACGGATCAGGTACGGGGTGCCGAAGGTGTTATCAATGACCAGCGGCAGGCCATGCTTGTGAGCGATGGCTGCGATGGCATCAATATCAGGAATATCACTGTTGGGGTTGCCCAGAGTCTCGAGGTAGACAGCCTTGGTGTTGGGCTGGATCGCGTTCTCGACCTCTTCCAGATCGTGAGCGTCCACGAAGGTGGTGGTGACGCCGAACTGGGTCAAAGTGTGCTCCAGCAGGTTGTAGCTGCCGCCGTAGATGGTCTTCTGAGCCACGATGTGGTCGCCGGCCTGAGCCAGTGCCTCGATGGTGTAGGTGATGGCAGCTGCACCGGAAGCAGTAGCCAGAGCAGCCACGCCGCCTTCCAGAGCGGCAATGCGCTTCTCGAACACATCCTGGGTGGAGTTGGTCAGACGGCCATAGATGTTGCCGGCGTCGGCCAGACCAAAGCGGTCAGCGGCGTGCTGGCTGTTGCGGAAGACGTAGGAAGTGGTCTGGTAGATAGGCACAGCGCGGGAATCGGTAGCGGGATCGGCCTGCTCCTGGCCAACGTGAAGCTGCAGGGTTTCAAATTTATAGTTAGACATAGTATTTTTCCTCTCTATCTGTACTCAAAGTATTATTTTTACCCATAAAAATGCCCGGCAGCGTGGGGAGTTTCACCTTTCGTCTGCCGGGCAAAGAAATCGTTCTCAGCTCAGAGCCTTTTGTCTGTCTCGGGCGTCACATTCGCTCGCGCATTCGCGGCATAGAGGGCACCGTACAGCTATGGCTCAGAGTTTGTTTCTCGGCCCGGGCGCTGTACATTCGCCCACAGCGGAAGTTGGCGTGCAGAAGACTTTTCCAAATCAGCGTCATTTGAGTACCCTCCTTTCCGAGATTCCCACTTACCTACAAGGCGTGTAGTTTTGTTGTCTGCATTATATTCCCTCATACCCATATTGTCAATGGGTTTAATTGAATTTCTTCCAAAAAGGTTTTAAGAGTCATTCTTTTGAGAAAAATGCAAAAAGATTGCATTTTGGTCTTGCATTTCACGCAGAATCCGTGTATACTCTTCCCTGCACCTAAATTGCAATCAGGTTGCAATTTAGGCAACTAAAGCACTTTTCGTCCCTCCGTTTATCGCAATTTTCAAAAATAGTGCCTATCAAAATGGCATATTTGCGATATGCAGTTTGCGGATGTTGCTTGTGCATTAAAAACGCAAACTGCTATATTTTACACGGACCAGCGACCCGACCACCTCACAATGTGCGCTGTGGGGGAACATATCCACCGGCGTGAAGCCCTCGGCGCGGTAGCCTTTCTGGGTCAGGAGCGCAAGGTCGCGGGCCATCGTCTCGGGGTTGCAGCTGACGTAGACCACCCGCTTCGGGGCCATGCGGGCCACGCTCTCGATGAAGGCGGGCGTCGAACCCTCCCGGGGCGGGTCCATGAAGACGACGTCGGCCTTCTGGCCCGCATCGGCGGCTTCCCGGATCCATGCGGTGGCGTCAGCGGCAAAGAAGCGGGCATTCTTCACGCCGTTGTGCTTTGCGTTGCCGATGGCGTCCCGGACGGCGTCCCGGTTCACTTCCACGCCCACCACCTGCCGGGCCTTGTCAGAGGCCGTCAGGCCGATGGTGCCGATGCCGCAGTAGGCGTCGAGGACGACTTCTTTGCCGGTGAGGTGGGCGGCATCGACGGCCAGCCCGTAGAGCACGGCAGTCTGGACGGGGTTCACCTGATAGAAGCTGCGGGGGCTGAGGGCGTAGGTCTTGCCGCAGAGGGTGTCGAGGATGAAGCCCTTGCCGTAGAGGACTTTTTCGTCCTCGCCCAGAACGACGCTGGTGCGGCGGGGATTGTAGTTCTGTACGACGGTGGTGACGGGGACGCCCCGCTTTTCGGCCTCGGCCAGCAGGGCTTTCACGAAGTTCTTCGCGCCGGGCAGCACGGGCTGGGCCGTGACCAGCACCACCATCACCTGACCGGTGGCGACGCCCCGGCGGAGCAGGCAGTGGCGAAGCAGGCCGGTGCCTTTGTCCTCGTTGAAGGGCTGGTAGCGGCAGGCGTTGGCGGCGGCGCGGACGGCCAGCATCACCTTGTCCAGCACTTCATCCTGCAAAAGGCAGCTCTCCACCGGCAGCACCTTGTGGGTGCGGGCTGCGTAGATGCCGGAGGTGAGTTTTCCACCGGCAGCGGGGGCAAAGGTGGAAATGACCTTGTTGCGGTAGTGGTAGGGCGTTTCCATCCCCCGGATGGGGGCGACAGGGCCGTATTTGCCCAGCAGGGCGCGGACGTCGGCCTCTTTCTTTTTGAGCTGTGCGGCGTATTCGGTGGCCAGCATCGGGCAGCCGCCGCAGTTTTTGGCGCGAAGTTTGCAATCCATACCTATATCCTCCGAATGCTTGACAAAGCAGTAAAAAATCACTATACTACAAATAGAAAAGGCACTGCGACAAGCGGTTGACCCTTTTAGTGACTAAGGTTTATCAAGAAAACCGTCACCTGCCGGGGTGGCGGTTTTCGCTTTTTACCTTGATTGTAAATACCAGTCCGAAAACATGGAATGTCAAAGTAATTGGCATATCTCTCACCTCCTTTCGGAAGTGGAGCCAACCGCCTGCCGTATGTGCAGCGCCTTTTCATCTGCTATCTTATCATAATATTTAACAGAATGCAACGCGAAAGCTCCCGTAATAGGGAGCTTTTTGTGTTATAAAGGCGGATGCTCAGCCGTACGGGTCATACAGGTCATATTCTTCCGATTCGGCGTGCTTTTCGTTCAGCACGGCGATGGCCTGTTCCAGCTCACTCTGGGAGCAGCCGCTCTCGCTCACCAGCGCCCGCACGGCCTGTGCGAGGTCGCCGCCAAAGACGGTGTCCAGCCGCTGGCGCATGGTGTAGACGCCGTAGGCCCGGCGGGTGACGGTGGGGGCGTAGAGGTTGTGGTTCTGCTCTTTGGTGCAGGTGACCCAGCCCTTCTCTTCCAGCCGGTATAAAAAGTTCAGCACGGTGGCGGCGGCCCAGCCTTTTTCGGCCAGACGCGCACCGATGTCCCGCCGCGACACGGGCGGTTTGCAGTCCCACAGGGCCAGAAGCACCTGTTCCTCCGCCGCCGAAAGGGCTTTCAGCCTGTCCGGAATGCCATACATGGGGGTGATCTCTCCTTTTTGAGTGAAAAACTTGATTTTACATTTGTCTCAGATGCTGCCATTATAGCAAAAATCGGGAGAAAGGACAAGAGCAGAAAACCCAGCAGCCATGCGGCTCTCTACTATCTATTTTACAAATGTCTCCGAAAATGTCCCCCGCACAGGGACATTTGTGCGCTTCGTGCGCCCGCCCGGGCTTTGACGGCTCAACTTTGTGCAAAGATGCTCTTGTTTTGCACCCCTCAAAACCATTATACTACGGACAAATCCAGAGCACAACGCCCGAACGGGCCGTCAGATAGAGGAAAAGGAGAGAACACGTCATGGCACGAGTTTATAATTTCAGCGCAGGTCCCAGCATGTTGCCCGAAAAGGTGCTCAAGCAGGCTCAGGCAGAGCTGCTCGAGTACGGCGACAGCGGCCAGAGCGTGATGGAGATGAGCCACCGCAGCAAGTGGTTCGACGCCATCATCACCGACACCGAAGCCACCCTGCGCCGGGTGATGAACATTCCCGATCATTATAAGGTCGGCTTCTTCCAGGGCGGCGCGACCCAGCAGTTCGCCATGGTGCCGCTGAACTTCATGACCACCGGCAAGGCCGACTACATCGTCACCGGCAACTTCTCCAACCTGGCCGCAAAGGAAGCCGCAAAGTTCGGCGAGGCCAGGATCGTCGCGTCCAGCAAGGATAAGAACTTCACCTACATCCCGGACGTGAACGCCATCGACTACGACAAGGATGCAAGCTACATCCACATCTGCCAGAACAACACCATCTTCGGCACCCAGTATGTGGAGGTGCCTCAGGTGGAGGGTGTGCCGCTGGTGGCGGATATGAGCTCCATGATCCTCTCCAAGCCCGTGGACGTCACCAAGTACGGCTGCATCTACTTCGGCGTCCAGAAGAACGTCGCCCCCGCCGGTATGGCCATCGCCATCGTCCGGGACGACCTGCTGGGCCATGCCGCCGACAATGTACCCACCATGATGAACTACACCACCCTGCTGGCCAAGGACAGCATGTACAATACGCCGCCCTGCTGGTGCATCTACATGACCGGTCTGGTGCTCAAGTATCTGGAAAACGACATCGGCGGCCTTGCCAATATGCAGAAGATCAACGAGGCGAAGGCCAAGGTCCTGTACGACTACCTCGATGGTCAGGACTTCTTCAACAATCCCGTGGAGCACCGCTGCCGCAGCACCATGAACGTCACCTTCACCAGCCCTGACCCCGACCTCGACAAGAAGTTCTGCGCCGAGGCCGCAGACGCCGGTTTCGTCAACCTGAAGGGCCACCGCCTCGTGGGCGGTATGCGCGCCTCCATCTACAACGCAATGCCAGCCGAGGGCATCGACAAGCTGGTAGATTTCATGGAGAAGTTCCGCAAAGAGAATGCATGAGTTTTTGTGTATAGGAGATAGGAAAGTATGTTCACCATCAAAACCCTCAACGCCATCAGCCCGGTGGGTCTGGCAAAGCTGAACAAAAACCTGTTCGACGTCTCGGTGGACACCGACGCCCCCGACGGCATCCTTGTCCGCAGCGCCGACCTGCTGAACACCACCTTCAATGACAGCCTGCTGGCCATTGCCCGCGCCGGTGCCGGTGTCAACAATATTCCTCTCGACCGGTGCAGTGAGCAGGGCATCGTGGTGTTCAACACGCCCGGTGCCAACGCCAACGCTGTGGCGGAACTGGTCATCGGTATGCTCATCGCGGGCAGCCGCAATGTGGCTGCTGCCGCCCAGTGGACTCAGGGCCTTGCCGGTGACCCCGCCATGGCAAAGAGGGTGGAGAAGGGCAAAAAGCAGTTCGTGGGCAACGAGATCAAGGGCAAGACCCTCGGCGTCATCGGCCTGGGCGCCATCGGTTCCCGCGTTGCCAACTGCGCCATCGAGCTGGGGATGGAGGTCTACGGCTATGACCCCTATATCTCCATTGATGCTGCGTGGAACCTGAGCAGTCAGGTCCACCACTGCGTCAACCTGAATGATATGCTGCCCCTCTGCGACTACATCACCATCCATGTGCCGTATCTGCCCACCACCAAGGACACCATCAATGCCCAGACGCTGGCCCTCTGCAAGGACGGTGTCAGGCTGCTGAACTACGCCCGCGGTGAGCTGGTGAACACCGACGCCCTGCTGGAAGCCCTTGACACCGGCAAAGTGTCCGGCTACATGACCGACTTCCCCACGGAAGCTCTGCTGGGCCGTCCGGGCGTCATCTGCACGCCTCATCTGGGCGCTTCCACCCCGGAGGCCGAGGACAACTGCGCGGTCATGGCCGCACAGGAGATCAGCGACTACCTCAAGAACGGCAACATCACCCACTCGGTGAATATGCCCGAGGTGCATCAGCCCCGCGCCGGCGGCAAGCGCATCTGCATCATCCACAAGAACGAGCCGGGCATGATCAGCCAGATCACCGCCCTGACCACGGAGGCGGGCCTGAACATCGAGAACATGGTGAACAAGAGCAAGAAGAACATGGCCTACACCATGCTGGACGCCACCGGTGCCGTGAATGATGCACTGGCCGCGAAGCTCTCGGCCATCCCTGCCGTCATCCGGGTGCGTATCCTGTGATGCTGCGATAAAATTTTCTGAGGCCGCTGCCCTGCCGGGGCGGCGGTCTTTTTGCGAGCGGATACGCTTGAATCCCGTCATTGACCACAGCAGGGATTTGCGGTAAAATTATATCAGCCGGAGTGTCAGCCTGTGCGGCCCGCCCGGCTGAAGATGATGAATACAGGAGGTTTGTCCATATGAAGGCCAAAAGATTGCTTTCGCTGCTTCTCACAGCAGCCCTCATGCTGAGCATGATGACCCCGGTGCTGGCCGCCTCGGCAGAGACCGAATTGCCCCGCGCCTCTCAGACCCGGCTGGAAGAGACGAATGAAGTCGTCTCCATCCGTCTGCAGGCTACCGGCAAGCTGGTCTATGGCTCCCCGTTCGAGCTGTCGGTAGTCACCCGCCCGGCGGACGCGCAGTATATCGGCGTGGTGCTGGGCATCAAGGGCGAAGCCAAGGGCTACGTCACCCTCGTGCTCTCCGATAAGCTCCGCACCCTGCTCAAGATGATACCCCTGCCCCGCAAGATGTCCAAGACCCCTGACCAGGTAGAAGAGTTCAATGTCTACGCCTATGTCAAACAGCTCATCGACGGCAACGACGTCAGTGTGCTGCTGGGCGTGGCCGATGAGGTCGTCAAGGTGATGGATACCCTGAAATTCTATATCCCCACCCTGAAAGATATGTCCATGGGCCTGAAGCTCTCTCTCGAGCTCATCCGCCGCTACCTTCCCGAGGGTGCGTTCAGCCGCATCTATCTGGATGAGCAGCCCGTGGATTCGGGCAGCTATATCGCGGGTGCCGTGGCGCTGGAATCCGGCGATCTGAACACCGCCGGTGTGGCCATGTTCAAGATAAAGCCCAAGACCGAGGGCGTCCGCCTCTACTGGGCCGAAGACCTGCCCGCCGGGATGACGCTGGCCGAGGCTGAGGCACACAATGTCGGCGCTCTGCTGGAGTCGGACGGCGTGGTGGTCGATAATGCTAAGGTCACCTGTACTTATAAAAAGAAGGGCCTGTTCAGCAGCAAGTCCACGGAGTTCCCGACGCAGCCGGGTATCTACACCCAGACGGCAACAGTCTCCGGCAACTATTCCTGCGAGAAGATCACACGGACTATCGTTATCAATTAACATCAAAAGAAAAACCTCCTGTGCGTCAGCACGGGAGGTTTTTTTCTGTCTTATTTACATCCGGAACCGCCAGCCCCAGCCGCCGCCACAGCAGCAGTTGCAGAGCAGATTGAGCAAAATCATGCTCCAGCACCAGCGCATCAGCCCGCCGGGCTGGGCGTAGGTGGTCTGGGTGCGATAGGTCTGGCCGGGATTCTGCATCCGGCGCAGGTGCATCTGGTATTCGGTGTTATTGGGGTCCAGCTGAACGGCGCGGCGGGCATCCTGCAGCGCGTCGATGCTGTTGCCGAGGCCCTGATTGGCCAGCGAGGAGAGGTAGTACCACCGTGCCGAGCGGCTGTTCATGCCGTCCAGCACCCGGCGGGCCTCCGCATAGCGGCCATTGGCTACAAAGTTGCGGGCCGCCTGCATCTCGGGGGTGTCAGAGCCGGAGTAGCTGGCCCCGCTCTGCTGCTGGTAGCCGCCAAAACCGAATCCGAAACCAAACGGGTCGAACCCGAAGCCGAAATCGCCCTGCTGCCAGCCGTTCTGGCTGTAGCCCTGGTCGTATCCCTGCTGGTAGCCGCCCTGATAATAACCCTGCTGGCCGTAGCCGTAACCGCCGCCGGGCTGTCCGCCCATCTGGGGGCCGGTGTCGCCCTTGGTGATGGCGTCGTAAGCTGCCTGCACCTCTTTGAAGTGCTCTTCGGCGGTGGGGTCGTTGGGGTTCAGGTCGGGGTGCCAGCGCTTGCACTTGGCACGGTAGGCTTTCTTTATCTCGTCGTCGGTTGCGCCGCGCTGGATGCCCAGCACCTCATAGGGATCTCTCATGGGTCTACTTCCTCACGTCTCTCAGGCCATGCGCGGCCTTTTCGTTCCATACAATATTACAGTCTACAGGACAGTGCCTGCAAAATCAAGACAAAATCCGCCTTTTGGGCGGAATTGGTTACTTTTTCTGGGCCTCTTTGGCCTGTTTGCAGTTGTATTTGAGCCACACGCCGGAATACAGGATGTTCCGCAGAAGGTCCGCGTCCTCTACGCAGGGCAGACGCTCGAAGCTTCTGGCACACCGGGCCAACAGCAGCTCAAAAATTTCCCGCATCTCTTCCTCGTAGCCGGGCTGACGGCTGAGGGAGCGCAGCGGATTGTATGCGCCCTTTTTTTCGTCCCGTGCCAGGTCATCGTAGGCGTCCAGCAGGTAGATGAATTTGCCCAGATGGAAGCCGATGCTCCGCAGCTCCGGCGACCAGTGGTCCTGCTTGTAGTCGAACAGCTCGGCCATCAGTTCGCCGAAGCAGCCCGACACAGCGTCAAGGTCTTCGCTGCCCTCGGCTTCCAGCTGAGCCAGCCGGTCGAGGCAGGTGCGGATGGCGCTGCACTGTCGGGGCCAGCGCTGTGCGGCGGTCTGAGCAGGGGAGTCCAGCAGCTTTTCGAAGCCGAGGCCCAGCAGGCTGTGGTCGTCGTTCCATTTATCGGCGGCGTTGTAGTAGTGGAGAGCCACGCTCATATCGGCGCAGTAGTCGGTGGGGCCGCTGTGCCGCCAATTTATCTTCCGGATGGGGTGGATGGGGCAGTGGCCGCTGCCGGTGATGCACTCGCTCTCACCCTCGTAGAGGCTGGAAAGCAGCAGATCCAGAAAGGTCAGATCGTAACTCAGCGTCAGACGGCCCCGCAGGCCGTGGAGCGCACCGATGCGGCGGCAGAGGCCGCAGTAGGCCGTGCGGTAGCGGGCCTTGGCCTCGTCGTCCAGCGCGGCCTGATTCGGGATGACATATCCAAACATACGTCAGCTCTTCTTGATGAACTGGGTGCCGCAGCGGGGGCAGGAGATCTGGATGCGGCCCCGGCCCCGGGGAACGCGCAGCTTCTGGCGGCACTGGGGGCAGCGGTAATAGTGGTAGAGTTTGCGGTTGTCCCACTGGTCCTTCAGGCCGCTGAACTTATTGCGGATGCGGTCCTTCACGGCGTAGTATTTATAATTTTCTTCGGTGCGCTTGGAGATGTTGCGGCTGAACATCCGGTAGTAGCACAAGCCCAGCAGCACCACGCCGACGTACAGCAGCAGCGGCAGACGGGTGAGGATATAGACCAGGATCAGCACGAGAGAGGCGATGTTCAAAAACTGGTTCAGACCATCGGTGCCGTAGCGGCCTATCATGAACTGGCGTATCTTTTCTTTCATAAACATCCTTCCTCATAAAAGAGGGGCGGGTGCGCCGCCCTTCTGTGTTTTTCTGCTTTCAGGATACCATGCAACCATGAGAAAATTTTGAACAGAGTGCAAACCTATCGTAAAGAGACGGCATTTAAGGGCCGCTCACTCTTCCCGGCAGCGGATGGTGAGGGAAACTTCGGTGTCCAGGGCGCCCTCCATCCGGCAGTGGAGCTTTGCCGGGCCGGCCTCGCCGGTGGTGGCGAGATAGGTGCCTGCCATGCCGCCCCGCAGAGGGACGACGCTGGGGCCGAGGATGCGCAGCGGCCCCTCTACGCTCAGCTGAACGGCCTCACCACAGTAGGGCAGGAGATTGCCGTTCTGGTCGATGGCCCGCAGGCTCACGGCGGCACAGTCCCAGGTGGGGCCGTCGGTCAGGATGGGATTGTGGACGGTGCATTCCAGCCGGACGCTCTGCACCGGCTCCTTCACGACGGTGCGGACGGCCCGGCCATGCCACACGGCCTCGAAGCGGTAGACGGCGGCGGGGCTGCCCAGCACGCCGATATATTTGTAGTAAAGCTGCACCAGCTCGTTCCAGCTCAGGCGCAGCGAGTACATCCGCGCCCGGGACAGGGGAGAAAGCTCCATGGCGTCCCGGCGCATCTCGTTGAGGATGGCGGCCACCTGCGGTGCGGCAGTGCGGTCGATGCCCTCGTATTTCTCCAGCAGCAGGCCCACGAAATCGTGTATCTCGATGGGCGGGTGGGGCAGAGCCGCAAAGCGGCCCCGGCGGTCGGGGGTGAACTCGGCTACGAAGTCGTTGTCCCGGTAGAGCCGCAGGCTCTCGGCGTTGGTGAACGCCCAGCACGCCCCCGCAAAGCCGCCCGGATGGTCGCCCAGCGCCATGCTGGATGAAATTTCGAGCACGATGTCAGAAGGGGAGCGGGGCGTCTTCTGGCTGGCGTAGACGGCGGCAGAAAGCTTCGGGTTGCGGAACATATCCATCACACCCTGATAGCTGATGCGGTCGCCGCTGCCGAATTCGCGGTGGGTGTTGTAGTCGGTCATGCACCAGCCGAAGCTGCCCGCCACGCCCTGCTGAGCGATGGTGTCGTTGAGGACGGCGGCGTAGCGCAGGGCCTGCGCCAGGCGGTGGGGCTCGTCGTCGAAGGACTTGGCCGGGAACTGGGCGCCCTCGAATTCGCTGATGAGATAGCCTTTCCGGGTGTCGGGGGTGACGGCGGTGCGGGCCTCGCACCCGACGCCGCGCCCGTGGTAGGAGTAGTCGGTGTAGGCGTAAACATCTTCCAGAAGCTGGCTGCGGCGGGTGCTGCGGGTGCCGGCCGTGGGGCGGGTGGGGTCGAGGCGGCGGACCGTCTCGTTGGTGCGCTTATAAAAGCTCTCGTCGTCGGCGCTGCCGCTGACCCGCACGCCCCACAAAAAGATGCTGGGGTGGCTGCGGCACTGGCAGACCATCTCGCGGCAGTTCTGCAGAGCCTGCGCCTTCCAGATGTCGTCGCCGACGTGCTGCCAGCCGGGCATCTCCACAAAGACCAGAAGGCCCAGCTCGTCGCAGGCATCGAGGAAGGCGGGGCTGGGGGGCGTGGTGAGGCGCACGGCGTTGCAGCCCAGCTGCTTTTTCAGGAGCTGAGCGTCCAGCCGCTGGATGCTGTCGGGCATGGCATAGCCCTGATAGGCATAGCTCTGGCGGCGGTTGAGGCCCCGCAGCTCCACCCGCTGGCCGTTGAGGTAGAGCCCGCCTGCCACGAACTGCAGGGTGCGGAAGCCGAACCGGCAGCTTTTCTCGTCCAGCACCCGGTCGGGCAGGCCGCCGGTGCCGGGACGGATGAGCCGGACGGTCAGGGTGTAGAGGGTGGGATGCTCGATGCTCCACGGATGGACGCTGTTCAGTGCGCCGGTGATGGGCAGCGACAGCTCGCCGGTGTAGAACGCCCGGCTGCCTGAGGGACTGCGGATCTCGGCCTGTAACGTGCAGCCCACCGTCTCGCCCACGGTGGCCGTGTAGATGCGGAAACCGCCCTCGGCCTTCGTCTCGATGAAGATGTCCCGCAGGTAGGCGGGCTCTTTCACGTCGAGGCAGACGGCGCGGCAGATGCCGCCGTAAGTCAGAAAGTCCATCTGCCCGCCGAAGGGCGGGATGTTCAGATCTTCGCGGCTGTCGCAGCGGACAGCCACCACGTTCTTCTGACCCAGATGGAGAGCACTGGTCAGATCGACGGTAAATGCGGTGTAGCCGCAGCTGTGGTGGAACACCCGCCGCCCGTTGCAGAACACCGTGGCGTCATGGGCCACGGCTCCGAAGGTGAGCAGGACGGTGCGGCCCTCCCATTCTTTGGGCGCAAAAAACTCCCGCCGGTAGCCCGAAAGCTTCTGGTAGTCGTTCTCGTTGCAGTAATTGTAGGGCAGGGCCTTGACCGTGTGGGGCAGGCGCACCGGCTCAAGGGTCAGCTCCGGGCATTCCGGCCGCACGATGGCGGGGTCAAAGACCGGGGTGAAGAGCCAGCCGTCGTTCCAATCGTAGTGTTCCATGGCAAATGTTCTCCGTGGCAAAATACTTTAGTTCCTATGCTACCACAAAGTTATGAACGAAAAAAGAATCCGGGCCGGATTTTATCGGTTTCTGAATAAAATTTAGCCCTCTCAGTCTCGCATCCGCTCGCCAGCTCCCCCAAAGGGGGAGCCACTGGCGTGTCGGACAGGTCAAAGCGAGACGAGAGGGCCAAATTTTTCGGACACGGCATAGCCCTGCTGTCCACGGAAGCAGGGCTATCGCTTTTGCGCAAAGATAAGCCTTCAGCAGGCAGAGAAATGTGGCCCGGCTTGCCAATGGCTCTCCCGCGCCTGAGAGGGCTTCAGCGAATAAAATTCGTCATCGGCCGACGGGGATTCTCCGGGTGCTGGATGCCCGCGGCTTTGCCGGCCTCGATGCACCGGAGCAGCCAGGCCATGTTGCGGCCCAGCTCCTGCATGACGGCGCAGCCCTCGGCGTCCTGCAGCACCTGCTCGGGGCTCGAGCCGTGGACCATGGGCCAGTAGGAGCCGCTCACCAGCGGCATATGGAAGAACTCGGGGTACTTCACCAGCTGGTCGAGGGTGCTGGTGGTGCCGGCGCGGCGGGCCGAGCAGCAGATGGCGGCGGGCTTGTAGGCCAGATACCTGCCGCCCGCGTAGGCGAGACGGTCCATGAAGCTGGTCATGTTGCCGGAGGCGGAAGCGTAATGCACCGGCGTGCCGAAGACGAAGGCGTCGGCAGTCTTGGCTTTCTCGATGGCCTCGTTGACCACGCCGCCGAAGACGCAGCCCTTGCCGGCAGCACAGCCGCCGCAGCCGATGCAGCCGCCCACGGGCTTTGTGCCGACGTTCAGGATCTCCGTCTCGATGCCGGCGGCGTTCAGCTCCCCGGCGATGAGGCTCAGTGCGGTATAGGTGCAGCCCTTCTCGTGGGGGCTGCCGTTGATGAGCAGGACTTTCATGATAAATACTCTCCTTTTGTACGCCCGAAAAAGCGGCGTTCTGGTATGATTTTAGCACATTCATGACCGTAACGCAACGAATCATGACGCTGCCCTTGACAAAGACCGGCGGTATGACGATAATATGAAGTTACGATAACAGGAAAGACCCGAAGGAGGCCAAAACCATGCGAGTCATTGCAGGAGAAGCCCGCGGCAGACGGCTGGAAGCGCTGCCCGGCACGGATATTACCCGCCCCACCCTCGATCAGGTGAAGGAGGCGATGTTCAGCATCGTCCAGTTCGACCTGCCCGGAGCCCGTGTGCTGGACCTGTACGCAGGCAGCGGCCAGCTGGGCATTGAGGCGCTGAGCCGGGGCGCTGCCCGGTGCGTGTTCCTGGACGAGAACCGCGAGGCCGTGAACATCGTCATGAAGAACTGCAAGAACTGCGGCGTCTTCGACCGCAGCCGCGTCAACATCGGCGAAGCGGCCCGCTTCCTCTCGGCCTGCCGGGAGCAGTTCGATCTGGTGCTGCTGGACCCGCCCTTCCACAACGGCACGCTGGAAAATATCCTCCCCATCGTGGACAAGTGCGTCGCCCCCGGCGGCATCGTCATCTGCGAGAGCGAGACGAAACTCGTCCTCCCCGCCGAAGTGGGCGGTCTACAGCTGAAGAAGCAGTATAAGTACGGCAAAGTCCTGCTCTGGAAATATGTGAGACCCATGGCAGACGCCGCAGAGGAAGAAGGAGAAGCGTGATGAACGTCAACGAGCTTTTGGATACCATCGAGGACCTGCTGGAAGAGAGCACCGGAATGCCCCTTTCGGGCGGCAAGCGCATCGTGGATGTGGAACAAATTCGGGACTATCTCGATGACATCCGCGCAAACCTCCCCGTGGAGCTGCGTCAGGCCCAGTCCATCGTCAGCGACCGCGCCCAGCTCATCGAGTCGGCCAACGCGCAGGCACAGGCCATCGTCAAGAAGGCAGAAGAGCGCGCCCGCATCCTCGTGAGCGAGGCCGAGATCGTCCGCGCCGCCCAGCAGCGTGCGTCCGAGATCGTCTCCGCTGCCCAGACCGAGGCCCGCACCGTCCGCCAGACGGTCACGGATTACTGCGATAATATGCTGAAAACCACCGAGGAGACGATGTCTGAGAACGCCGCCCAGGTGAAAAACGTCCGCGCGAACCTGCGCCAGAACCCCCGCCGCGGCGTGTGATGAGCCGCTCCTGACCTGAATCCAGTCCCCTGCGAGTAAAAATGACGATTCGCAGGGGCTTTTTTTGTAACATTTTGTAGGAAAAAAGCGCAGGAAAAAACTTGCATTCGGCGTTTCGATTTGCTAAAATAAAATAGAGTCGTCAGGTATCATGACAGAGCAGAAAAGGGGACAAACTCCCCGGGAGATGTCCGGCGTATCGGACGGCTCGGAACACGAAACGAAAGGAGGCTGGGCGCGATGACTCAGACAGAAGATTTGGCACAGTTCGACCCGGCCTCGTTTGAGCATATCCCCGTGCTTCTGAACGAGTGCCTCGACGGACTGAACATCGACCCGGCAGGCACGTATCTCGACGGCACGGCGGGCGGCGCGGGACACTCCCGCCAGATCGCCCTCCGGCTGGACGGCGCAAAAGGCGGGCGGCTCGTCTCCCTCGACCAGGACCCCGACGCGGTGCAGACCGCCAGGGCGCGGCTGGCCGGGCTCCCGGCCACGGTGGTGCAGATAAACTTCCGCTATGCCGGACAAGCCCTCGAGAGCCTCGGCATCGAGAAGATGAACGGTGCGCTGCTGGACCTCGGCGTTTCCAGCCACCAGCTGGACGACGCGGCCCGGGGCTTTTCGTACCGGGCAGACGCCCCGCTGGACATGCGGATGAGCCAGCAGGGGGAGACGGCGGCAGACCTCGTGAACACCGCCAGCCGGGAAGAGATCTCCCGCATCCTGCGGGACTACGGCGAAGAGCCCTATGCCTGGCAGATCGCCGGCCACATCGTGGAGGCCCGCGAGACGGCCCCCATCGAGACGACGTTACAGCTGGCCGACATCGTGGCCAGCGCCATGCCGCCTGCGGAGCGGCGCAAGAACAAGAATCCCTCGCGGCGCACGTTTCAGGCGCTGCGTATCGCGGTCAACCACGAGCTGGACGCTCTGGAGGAGGGTCTGGATACCATCTTCGACCACCTCGCCCCGGGCGGAAGGCTGTGTGTGATCACCTTCCATTCGCTGGAAGACCGGCTGGTGAAAAATAAGTTCCGCCGCTGGTCCACCGCCTGCACCTGCCCGCCGGAGTTCCCGGTCTGCGTCTGCGGCGGCAAGGCGAAGGCAAAGCTCATTACCCGGAAGCCCATCGAGGCCGACAAGCAGGAACTGGAGGAGAACCGGCGCAGCCGTTCTGCTCATCTGCGCGTTTTGGAGAAACTCTGAGCCGGATAAGACGCCGCTCAGTGTAAGAGGAGGAGATCAACTATGGGTCAGCCAGCTTATGATATGTCGTCTGAGGTGCGTCGCAGAAAAGCGCCTCAGACTCAGCGCAAGGTCGCACTGCGGGTGGAAAAGGGCGGCAAACGCCGTCTCAACCCGTTCCAGGCGGCCATGCAGCACGCGCTTCAACTGATCTCGATGGCGCTGCTGGCAGGCTTTGCGGTAAGCCTGCTGTGGAGCGAGGCCCAGCTGGTGGAGGTCAACGACCAGATCCAGAAGGCCAAAGCGGAACTCGTGAGCGAGCAGAGCCAGTACACCTACTATAACAGTGTCCTCAACAGCAAGACCAACATCACCAGTGTGGAAGAAGTGGCCGGGCGGCTGGGCCTCATGAAGATGGACCAGAGCCAGCTCACCTACATCCGCCTGGACAGCGACAGCGTGCTGGTGCGCAGGGAGTCGGCTGTCCACCAGTGGACGGATTTCCTGCACGACGGTGCCATGACCATTCTGGCTTCCGTCCGCAGCGCAAAATAAGCAAACAGACAGAAAAGCGTGCGGCAGCGCACGCTTTTCTGGTTTCTGCAGGAGAATACCATGCAAAACAAGCCCTCCAACGACCAGCATAAGAGCATCTACTACCGCCTCCGCCGCAGCGACCCGCACGAGCGCCTCAGTGCGCGGCTGCGGCATTTCAGCTTCGGCGCGGCGGTATTTTTTGTAGTGGCGGCTGCGGGCATCGTCACCCACAGCCTGTATAATATCCAGATAAAACAGGGCGCGACCTTCCGCCAGTATGCGGCCCAGCAGCAGCTGCTGGACAGCACCATCCAGGCCACCCGCGGCGAGATCTACGATGCCTCCGGCATCACGCTGGCGTCCACCAGCGTAGTATGGACCATCTGGGCCGATCCCAGCTACAGCACGGCCCTCTTCACCAGCCAGACCGTCGAGGAGACAGGCGAGGCTGTCAAGACCGTGGACGAGACGACGCTGGCCGATGTGAGCCGCCAGCTCACCCTGCGGCTGCTCTCCGGCGACGGCGAGAGTCTGGACAGCGTAGATACCTCCTCGGCGGAATATCAGACCCAGTACCAGACCGTGCATGATGCGCTGGCCCAAAACGGCTCGTCCTATCAGGTGCTGGCCACCAAGGTGAACAACGCCGTCAAGCTCTCCATCGAGAAATACATCAGCGAATATAATAAAGATCACGCCAAAGCCAGGACGCTGGAAGACGGCACCGTCATCAAGAAGGGCCGTGTCTCCGTCTCTTCGTCCAAGAGCTTCCAGCGCGATTACCCCTACGGCGCGTTCGCCGCATCGGTGCTGGGCTTCTGCAACGGCGACGGCGAGGGCTTCTACGGCCTCGAAAAATCCTACAATGACACTCTGGCGGGCGTCAATGGCCGCACCATCACCCTCCGCAATGCCTACGGCAACGCCATCGCCGACGCCAATGCCACCACTTACGCCGCCAAGGACGGCTCCAATCTGGTGCTGTCGCTGGACGTCAATGTGCAGGAGGTCGTGGAGCGCTACCTCAACGAGGCCATCTACGCCAACACGGTCGAGAACCGCGGCGCAGCCATCGTCATGAACGTCAAGACCGGTGCCATCCTTGCCATGGCCTCGAAGCCTGACTTCGACCCCAACGCTCCGCTGGATTTCAGCGAGAACCTGGCCTATCTGAATGAGCAGGTGAACGCCGAGCCGGAAATTTACACCATCTACAAGAAAGACGCCAATGGCAACTATCTCCGGGATGAGCAGGGCAAGAAGATACCGGAAGAAGACCCTGACTACACCGGAACCTACCGCGACATCCAGTGGAAGAACAAGACCATCACCGAGCTGTACTACCCCGGAAGCGTCTTCAAGGTCATCACGGCCGCCATGGGTGTGGACTCGGGCAAGGCCACCTATTACACCACCTTCAACTGCTCCGGTGCCTACGGCGTGGCGAAAGAGACGTATCACTGCGCCGGTAAGAAGTCCCACGGCGTCCAGAACCTCGCCGAGGCCCTCCGGAACAGCTGCAACATCTACTTCATCCAGCTGGGTCAGCGGCTGGGTCCCAGCGCCTTCTACGACTACTTCGACGCTTTCGGCTTCACCGAGCGCACCGGCGTGGATCTGCCCAACGAGACGGGCATGATGAAGTATTACACCAAGAGCCAGCTGGGCGAGGTCGAGCTTTCGTCTTCCTCCTTCGGTCAGGCAATGGCTGTGACCCCGCTGCAGGTCTGCACCGCCATCTCGGCAGCCGTCAACGGCGGCTACCTCGTCACCCCTCATGTGGTGGATAAGATAACCGACCAGAACGGCAACGTCGTCGAGGAGATCGGCGCGAACGTCCGCCGTCAGGTCATCAGCAAGAGCGCCAGCGAGACCATCCGCCAGATCATGGAGTATGAGGTCGGCGACGGCACCACCACCGGCGGCGGCTCCAACGCCTACGTCGCGGGCTACCGCATCGGCGGCAAGTCCGGTACGTCCGAGCAGCTGAACATGGAGCGCCGCGCCGACGGCGACTACAAGAAGGTCGCCTCCTTTGCCGCCGTCCTGCCCGCCAACGACCCCGAAATTCTGGTCTACGTCATGCTGGACGACCCCAACAACGCCCACACCGACTATTCGTCCATCCTGGCTGCGCCTGTGGTCGGCAACATCATCAGTGAGATAGCTCCCTATCTGGGCATTGCCACCGACGGCATCGACCGCAGCCAGAACACCGTCAAGGTGCCGAACCTCGTGGGCAAGGAGTGGAGCAATGCGCAGGTCTCCCTGAATACCAAGGGCCTCAAGCATCAGCTCGTGGAAAGCGAGAGCGACCAGACCGCCGCCGTCGTCACCTACCAGTACCCCCACGCGGGCGCAGCGGTGGCCAGCGGCACCACCATCTATCTTTACACCGATACCTATTCCGGCAGCCACACGGAAGTGCCGGACGTCAGCGGCAAGAGTGCCGACTTTGCCCGCCAGATGCTGACCGCCGCCGGCCTGAACTGTCAGGTGGCGGGGGACAGCGCCGGTACCGTGCAGAGCCAGAGCGAGGCCGCCGGCTCCAGCGTCCAGAAAGGCACCGTTGTCACCATCACTTGCGGATAAGGAGATTTATTATGGAAAAAATCGCAGCAGACCTGCTTTTGAAAGGCCTTGCCCCCGAGGGCTTCGCCGACAGCCAGCCCATCGGCCTCGTGACCACCGACAGCCGCGAGGTCTGCCCCGGCTGCATCTTTGTGGCTTTCCCTGGTGAGCGCTTCGACGGCCACGATTTCGCGGCCAGGGCGCTGAAAAAGGGCGCGGCCTACGTCGTCCTCAATCATCCGGTGGAGGGTGTCCCGGCTGAACGGGCGGTCATCAGCCCCGACAGCTACCACGCCATGATGGTCATGGGCGCGAACTACCGCAGCCAGTTCCACCCGAAAGTAGTGGGCGTCACCGGCAGCGTGGGAAAGACCACCACCAAGCAGATGACCTACGCCGCCATCGCGGGCTTTGGCAATACCATCAAGACCGAGGGCAACCAGAACAATGAGCTGGGCCTGCCCCGTACCATCTTCCGCATCGGCAGGGATACGGAGTACGCTGTCGTGGAGATGGGCATGAGCCACGCCGGTGAGATCGAGCGTCTGGCAAAGTGCGCCCGCCCCGATGTGGGCATCATCACCTGCATCGGCGTGTCCCACATCGGCAATCTGGGCAGTCAGGAGAACATCTGCAAGGCGAAGCTGGAGATCTGCGCCGGCCTTGCCGAGGGTTCGCCCCTCGTGCTCAACGGCGACGACCCCTTCCTGCGCAAAGCCGCTCTGCCCGCCCATGTCCGGCCCGTGTGGTTCAGCCTCGGCGACGAGAACGCCGACGTCTGCGCCCTCGATGTCCGGCAGGAGGGCGACGGCATGGCCTTCACCCTCTGCGATAAAAATGCAGGCCGCTATGAGGTGACGATCCCTGCGATGGGCCGTCACAATGTGGCGAACGCGCTGGCCGCTTACGCCGCCGCCACCCGTCTGGGCCTCGCGCCCGAGGGCGTCATCGCGGGTCTGGCCGATTTCGAGCAGACCGGTATGCGCCAGAAGGTCGTCCACGCAGGCAGCATGGACGTCATCGAGGACTGCTACAACGCCAACCCCGACAGCATGAAGGCTGCACTGGCGATGTTCAAAGAGTACCCCTGCAAGCGCCGCTTCGCTCTGCTGGGCGATATGCTGGAACTGGGCGGGATGAGCGCGCCCGCCCATGAAGAGCTGGGCCGTCAGGCCGCAGAGGCCGGGCTGACCGCCCTTGTCACCTACGGCCCCGAGGCTGCACGGACGGCCCGGGCCGCAAAGGACGCGGGCCTCGCCGACGTCGTCCACGCCGAGGATTACCAGCAGGCTGCAGACGCTCTGCTGGCCCGGATGGCCCCGGGCGACGCTCTGCTGGTGAAGGCCAGCCGGGGCATGGCACTGGAAAAGGCGCTGGCCCTGTTTTATCCCGTCTGCGCAAAGTAAAATACTTGGAGTATCGTTATTATGATTCGTTTTGCCTTGATCGTCGCCTCAACGCTGGGGTTCGTCCTCACGGCGGCGCTCGGGAATTTGATGACGCCGCTGCTGCGGGCGTTCCGCGTCCGGCAGGAGGAAAATGAGCCGCCCACGATGGGCGGGCTCTGCCTGATGGTGGGGACGCTGGCGGCAGTGGGCGTCGGCTGGACAGCGGCCTGTGTCGCCCAGCCGGAGCTGCTGGGGACCGAGAGCCTGCTGACCACCCGGCTGCTCATCGCCCTGTTCGGGGCGCTCTGCTTCGGGGCCGTGGGCCTCGCGGACGATCTGGTCCGGCTGCGGCATCGGTCGCCGCTGGGGCTGCGCCGCCCGGTGCGGCTGGCACTGGAAGCGGCCTCCGGCACGCTGGTGCTGGCCCTGCTGGGGCTGAACCACTGCCTGCCCGACGGGCTGGCCCTGCCGGGCGTCGGCTACTGCACCCTCGGGCCGCTGGCCCCGGTGGTCTGGCTGGCGATTTTAGTGGCGCTGGCCGAGAGCGCCCGCACCGCCGACGGCATGGACGGCACGGTCTGCGGCTGCGCCTTCATCGCCATGCTGGGCCTCATGACGGCGATGACCCTCCTGGGCTGGTTCCCGCTGGGGGTCCTCCCGGCGGCGTTGGCCGGGGCATTGATGGCCTTTCTGCTCTGGAATTTCTACCCCGCAAAGCTCCGCCCCGGTGCAGTGGGATGCCAGTTTTTAGCCGGTGCGCTGGGCTGTGTGCCGCTGAGCGTCGGCTGGCCCGGGCTGACGCTCCCGCTGGCCCTGCCCTACTGGCTGGAAGGCGGCATGGTGGCTCTGCAGATCATCGTCTGGAAAGCCTCCGGCGGGCGGCGGCAGCTGTTCGGCACCGCGCCGCTCCACCGCTGGCTGGAAAAGCGGGGCTTTGACCCGGTGAATATCTTTTATATCTTTGGAGTCCTGGCAATGCTGGGCCTTGCGCTGACCTTGCAGGCGGCGCGGGCCAGCTGAGCCGGGACCCGATAAGGAGGGAATGCGGATGGCGACCATCCGGAGAAAAAAGCCTGAGTCCTTTGCCATCTTGTCGAGCCCCGGCCCCTGGCCGCAGGTGCTCATCAACTGGCTGGCGACGCTGGCAGTCATCATCGTGTTCGGACTCATCATGCTGTTCAGTGCCAGCTACACCACGGGCTACCTGCGGATGGGCGACAGCTTCTACTACATCAAGTCGCAGATGCTCTGCCTGGGTCTGGGTCTCGCGGTCATGCTGCTCTTCTCCCGCATCGACCACCGCTTTCTGCGCAGGATGGTCTGGCCGGGCTATGTTGTCTGCATCGTGATGCTCATTGCAGTGCTGTTCAGTGCGCCCCTCAACGGCTGCCGCCGCTGGCTGCGCATCGGATTCACCATTCAGGTATCGGAGATCGCAAAGTTTGAGATGATACTGCTCACGGCCCATCTGGCCGCGAAAGCGCCCCATCTGGAAAAGCTGGACCCCGCCTCCGGGCGGCGCGTCCCGGCAGGCCAGTGGCTCTATCAGCGCATCGTGCGGGAACTCATCGTCCCGCTGCTGCCCCTCATCCCGGTGGTTATCCTGCTCATGCTTGAGCCCCATATGTCCGGCATCGTCCTGACGACGGCCATCTGCGGCACCATCCTGCTGCTGGGCGGCAGCGGCGGCATCATCACCTGGGCGGGCGGCGCGTCCGCTGTGCTGCTGCTCCGCACCGTGCTGGAGCACATCGACTCCATCCCGTACTTACAGAGCCGTCTGGACGGCTGGACCCACGACCTGAGCAAGATGACCGACCAGACCCTGCAGAGCCTCTACGCCATCGGCTCCGGCGGTGTCACCGGCCTTGGCCTCGGCAACAGCATCGAAAAACAGCTCTGGCTCCCCGAGAGCACCAACGACTTCATCTTCAGCGTCGTGTGCGAGGAGCTGGGCTTCGTGGGTGCCGTCATCGTCATCCTGCTCTTCGTGCTCTTCCTCGTGCAGGGGCTGTGGCTGGCCTTCCACGCCGAGAACCGCTACTGCACACTGGTGGGCATCGGCATCATGGCCCAAATTGCGTGGCAGGTGTTCTGCAACATCGCGGTCGTCACCAACACCCTGCCCAACACCGGCATCTCGCTGCCCTTCTTCTCCTCCGGCGGCACCAGCCTCATCCTGCTGCTGGCCGAGATGGGCGTGATGATAAATATCGGCCGGGGCGGCGAGCGCGCCCGCCTCGAGCGGGAGAATCTCCGCGCCCAGCGGGAACAGCGGGAAAAAGAAAAGTCCGACAACACCATCCGGCTCGACCCCAACATGGGATATTGAGCACATCCAGATAAGGAGGAGATCACCATGCGTGTACTGATCGCAGCCGGCGGCACTGCCGGACATATCAACCCGGCTCTGGCCATCGCGGGAGCCATCAAAAAGGCCGACCCGTCCGCCGAGATACACTTTGCAGGCCGGAAGGAGGGGATGGAATACCGCCTTGTGACCCAGGCGGGCTACCCCTTCCACCACATCGAGATCACCGGTTTCCAGCGCAGGCTCTCCCTGAACAACATCAGGCGGAACATCATCACCCTCTGGAATCTGGCCCTCTCCGGCCCGAAAGCCCGGGCCATGATGAAGGAAGTGCAGCCCGACCTCGTCATCGGCTGCGGCGGCTATGTCTCCGGCCCGGTGGTGCGCTGCGCCGCCAAGAAGGGCATCAAGACCGCCATCCACGAGCAGAACGCTTTCCCCGGCGTGACCAACAAGCTGCTGGCCCCGGACGTGGACATCGTGTTCGCCGCCGTGCCTGCCGCTGTGGAAAAGCTGGGTGCGCCCGAAAAGACGCAGGTCGTGGGCAACCCGGTGCGGCCTGAAGTGTTCGAGAAGGCAGGGGAGCGGGACGCCATCCGCGCCCAGCTGGGTGCCGGCGACCGCACCGTCATCCTCTCCTTCGGCGGAAGCCTCGGCGCCCGCCGTGTCAACGAGGTGGTGGCCGACCTCTGCGCCTGGGAGCAGAAAGAGCACAAGCCTGTGCTCCACATCCACGCCACCGGACAGTACGGCGTGGAGCTGTTTCAAAATCTCGAAAAGAAAAAAGGCTTTGCCCCCGGCGAGAGCCTCGTGGTGAAGGAATATATCAACAATATGCCTGAGCTGCTGGCCGCTGCCGACCTCGTCATCAGCCGTGCCGGTGCGCTGACACTGGCCGAACTGGAAGCCGAGGGCCGCGCCGCCATCCTCATCCCCAGCCCCAATGTGGCGGAGAACCACCAGTATTACAACGCCATGGAGCTGCAGAAGGCCGGTGCCGCTGTGGTCATCGAGGAAAAGGATCTGACCGGCGGGAAGCTGGTCTCGACCGTCTCCGGCCTGCTGGCCGAGCCGGGCAGGCTGGCTGCCATGGGTAAGAACGCCCGCACCCTTTCGGTGGACGACAGCCTCGACCGCATCGCCGACGCCCTGATGAAACTGGTCAAGACGCCGTGATTGATTCGGCAGCACTCTTGTGATAAAATAATCAGACGGAAAGGAGGCGACGCCGCACCATGCAGCAGGATCGGAACAAGAGCCGACGCCCCAGCAGTTCGATCCAGCAGAACAGCGCCCGACGGCAGGGAAAGCCCCGCAAAGCCTACGACTGGACGCAGGACCGGCGTCCCTCGAATCAGGACCGCCGCCGGACGCAGGGCTATCAGGAGCAGACGCTGGACTTCTCGGGCGGCAATGTGACGTTCGAAAACCACAGCTCGGGATATGCGGACAACAGCATCCAGTTTCCCCAGCAGACGGCGCGACGGCCCAATAACCAGAACCAAAGCCGCCGTCAGGGCCAGCAGAGAAGCCAGCGGCCCCGTCAGAACACGACCGCCTACCCCGCAAATGGGAGCCGCCCCCGCAATGGCCAGCGGCCCCAGAATGTCCAGAGCGCCCGGAGGCCTCAGAGCGGCGGGCGCTACCGCCCCACGGAGGCGAACCTCCGCAGTCCGGCCCGGCGGGAGGGCAGAAAAAAGCGCCGTCTGACCCGGGCCGCTGTCCGCCGCCGCAGGGCCATCCGCCGCCTGACGGCGCTGGCGCTGCTGCTCTGCGTCATCGGGGTGGGCGTCTACCTCACCGTGACCATGCTCTTCAAGATAAACACCTTGCAGGTGGCAGTCGATGGAGAGGTGGTGCAGGAGGTGGGCGGCTATTCCAGCGCTGAGATCCTGCAGGCGCTGGGCGTCCACGCGGAAGAGAACATCTTCAGCTTCGACCCCGCCGAAAAGGCCGCTGCGCTGGAAAAGCAGTTCCCGCTGCTGGAAAATATCCGGGTGGAGCGGGATTACCCTAACACCGTAGTGGTGCGGACCAACGCGGCCGCTGCCGTCTACGCCATGCAGACGTCCGGCGGCTGGCTGAGCCTTTCTGCGGGGCTGAAGATACTGGATCAGGATTCGGCCCAGCCGGACCTTATCATCCTCTGCGGCGGCGAGCCGGTATCCACGACGCCGGGTACACAGCTGGAATTTGAGACAGGACCGTCCGGCCCGTCTTCGGGCAGCGCGGCGTCTGACAGCGCCGCATCCAGCGAGGCCGGACCGCCCACGGATAAGCGGCTCGAGTCCCTGAACACTCTGTTGACCGCACTGGACAGCAGTGAGCTGGGGGCGGATGTCACCCGCATCGAGTTCGAGGACCCGGAGCAGATGGCGTTTTTGTATCAGGGCCGCATCAGCGTGCTTCTGGGTACCCTGAATGAGCTGGACTACAAACTCCGGCTGGCAAAGTATGTCCTGCTCAACGAGGACGGCAAGGGCTGCTCGCCCACCGACACCGGTATGCTGGATCTGAGCCACCTGAGCGCCTCTTCCAGCCGCAAATTCCGCTTTGCACAGGGCGAGCCGACCCTGCCCTCGGGCTGGACGGCCCCGGAAGAGCCTGCCGCCCCGGCGGAGGCAGAGGCCGAGAGCCAGCCGGAGGAAGCCTCCGGCACCGAACCCGATACCGAGGGCGCGGAAGCCGCGCCCGCCGAAGACCCCACTGCCGCAGCGGCAGAACAGCAATAAGGAGCATTTGAACGATGAAACTGGAACAACTGTTGGAGGGCGTGTCCTATACGCTGGTGCAGGGCAGCCTTGAACTTGACATCGAGGACATCATCTACGACAGCCGCAAGGCGGCCCCGGGCCGGCTCTTCGTCTGCATCGTGGGTACCCAGCGGGACAGCCACGACTACGCCGCCCAGTGCGTGGCCGACGGCGTGACGGCGCTGGTGGTCCAGCATGACATCGACCTTTCCACCGTCCCCGGTGCTGCCGTGCTGAAGGTGGAGAGCAGCCGCTATGCGCTGGCGCTCATGAGCGGCAACCTGTTCGGCAACCCCTCCCGCCGGATGACCATGATCGGCGTTACCGGCACCAAGGGCAAGACCACCACCACCCACATGATAAAGAGCGTGCTGGAAGCCGCAGGCCGCAAAGTGGGCATGATCGGCACCAACGGCATCTACTTCCTCGGCCACCATCAGGAGACGGCCAACACCACCCCTGAGAGCTATGAGCTGCAGAAGACTTTCCGGGAGTTTCTGGACGCCGGCTGCGATACGGCGCTGATGGAAGTGTCCAGTCAGGGCCTCATGATGGACCGCGTGGCGGGCATCCACTACGACATCGGCGTCTTCACCAACCTCTCGCCCGACCACATCGGCCCCGGCGAGCACAAGACCTTTGAAGAATACCGCAGCTGGAAGGGTCAGCTTTTCAAGCGCTGCACCACCGGCGTCGTGAACATCGACGACGAGAACACCGAGGCCCTGCTGGAAGGCCACACCTGCAAGCTTGTGACCTACGGCTGCAGCGAGAAGGCCGACTACCGCGCCGGTACTTATCAGCTGCTCCGCACCCACGACTTCCTCGGCGTCCGGTTCCATGTCTCCGGCAAGGACGATATGGACGTCAAGGTGAATATGCCCGGCGAGTTCAGCGTCTACAATGCGCTGGCCGCTCTCACTGTGGGCAAGGTGCTGGGCCTGCCCGATGAGGCCATCCACGAAGGTCTGAGCCGCTGCGTGGTCAAGGGCCGCGTGGAGCTGGTCCCCATCAGCAGGAAGTTCACCATCCTGCTGGACTACGCCCACAACGAAGTCTCCACCGAGAGCCTTCTCACCACCCTGCGGGCCTACGACCCCCACCGCCTCGTGGTGGTGTTCGGCTGCGGCGGCAACCGCTCCAAGCTGCGCCGCTACGGCATGGGCGAAATTTGTGCCAAGATGGCCGATTTCTCCATCCTCACGGAGGACAACAACCGCTTTGAGAAGGTGGAGGACATCATCGCCGACATCCGCGTGGGCATGAACAAGGGAAACCCGGACGCAAAGTTCGTGGAGATCCCCGACCGCCTCGACGCCCTGCATTATGCTGTGGACCACGCACAGGAAGGCGACCTCATCGCCGTCATCGGCAAGGGCCATGAGACTTACCGTGACCGCGAGGGCGTCAAGACCCCCTTCCTCGAGCGGGAGCTGCTGGAAGAGTACGCCCGGCAGATCGGCCTTGAGTAATATCTGAGCATAAAAATACCGGCTGTGCTTAAAGCACAGCCGGTATTTTTGTCGTATTTGGACTTTAGTTCTTTTCTGCCAGAGCCTTCTGAGCCTTTTCCTCGGGGATGAGGTTGGTCATGCTCTTGAGGCTGATGCCGATGGTGGAGAGGTTGTGCAACATGGCAGAGGACGCAGGCTGCAGGATGCCCATTGCCCCCAGCGCGATGAGGGCAGAGTTGAAGGTCAGCACGAAGCGGTAGTTGGCGCTGACACGGCGCTGCAGGGAGTTGGCGATGGTCTTGAGGACGACCAGTTCCTCGAGGCTGTCGGCCTTGATGGTCACGTCTGCGATCTCGCGGGCGATGGCAGCGCCGGAGTTGATGGCGATGCCGACGTCAGCGGCAGAAAGGGCGGGGGAGTCGTTGATGCCGTCGCCGATCATCACGACGGTGTGGCCCTCGCTCTTGGCCTTCTGGACGAAAGCAGCTTTGTCCTCGGGCAGGACTTCGGCGAAGAACTGGTCCACGCCCACCTGCTTTGCGATGGCGGCGGCGGTGCGCTCGCTGTCACCGGTCATCATGACGGTGTTGGTGATGCCGAGGCCGCGCAGAGCGCGCAGCACGCGGGAAGCCTCCGGACGCAGCGGGTCGGCGATGCAGATGACGCCGGCCAGATGGCCCGAAGCGGCCAGATAGAGGTGAGAATACTCCGGCTCGAGGTTATCGAACTTCTCGCGCTCGTCCTCGGGGATGGTGCAGTGCTCGTCCTCAAAGACGAAGTGGTGGCTGCCGATGACGACCCGCTCACCGCTGACGCGGCTGGCGATGCCGTGGGCCACGATATACTCTACCTCGGAGTGCATCTCTTCGTGGGAGATGCCGCGCTCTTTGGCCTCCCGGACGACGGCGTTGGCCATCGAGTGGGGAAAGTGCTCCTCGAGGCAGGCGGCCAGCTGCAAAACCTCGCTCTCGCTGCAGCCGGAGAAGGGGACGACCTTGACCACCTTGGGGGTAGCGCGGGTCAGGGTGCCGGTCTTGTCGAAGACGATGGTGTCGGCCTTGGACAGGGTCTCGAGGTACTTACCGCCCTTGACGGTGATGTGGCTTGCGCCGCACTCGCGCATGGCAGAAAGAACGGCCAGCGGCATGGAGAGCTTGAGGGCGCAGGAGAAATCGACCATCAGGCAGGAGATGGCGCGGGTGGCGTTCCGGGTCAGGGCGTAGGTGACGACGGTAGCACCGAGGCACCAGGGGACCAGACGGTCGGCCAGAGCCAGCGCACGGTTCTCGGTGCTGGACTTCAGCTTCTCGGATTCCTCGATCATGGCCACGATCTTGTCGTAGCGGTTTGCGCCGCCCTCGGTCCTGGTGGTCAGGACGCACTCGCCCTCTTCCACCACTGTGCCGGCGTAGACGGTGGCACCGATGGTCTTGCGCACCGGCATGGACTCGCCGGTCAGAGCAGCCTGGTTGACCATGGCTTCGCCCTCGATGACGGTGCCGTCCAGCGGGATCATGTTGCCGGAGCGGACGACGATCTCGTCGCCGGGGTGGACCTTGGTGAGCGGCATGAGCACTTCGGTACCCTGTGCGCGGACCCAGACCTTATCGACATTCAGGGCCATACTGCGGGCCAGGTCGTCGAGGCTCTTCTTGCGGGTCCACTCCTCCAGCAGAGAGCCGACGTTGAGCAGGAACATGACGGAGCCTGCGGTGGCGAAATCGCCCCGCAGGAGGGAAACGCCGATGCTCAAAGCATCCAGCACCTCGACTTCCAGTTTGCGGCGCCACAGGCAGCACACACCCTTCCAGAGGAACTTGATGGAGCGGAACACGGTGTAGGCGGCGTTGAGCGGGGCGGGCAGGAACAGCTCGCGCAGCACCCGGCCTGCCAGGAGGTTATACATCTTTTCCTGATATTCCTGATTGATGCGGCGGCTGTCGGCGCTGGTGACCAGTGCGTCCAGCTCGGGGTCATCGAAACGGTAGGTGCTCAGGGCGGCGACGGCGTCCTTGCGGGAGCCGGTGTAATACACCACCACATCGCCCGTCCGCTCGTAGACCTTGGCCTTGCTCACGGCGTCGTGGTGGTTCAGATAGGCTTCCAGCACATCGGCCCGGTGCAGGGTCATCCGCACATTGCAGACGTGTACCCGCAGACGGCCGCGGCTCTCATGAAGAATAGTACATTTCATATCAGAATATCCTCTGCGTATTGCAAAAAATAACCATAAAAAGAGCCGCCCGCAGGCGGCTCAGAGACTGCAAAATTACTCGTTGGTCTCGGTGGTCTCTGCCTCGGCAGCGTCCTCGATGACCTCAGCCTCAGCCTTGGCAGCGCGGGCCTCGTTGATGGCCTTTGCATCCTCGAGGATGTCACCGGCCTGCTCCTGGACCTTGCTGACGGTCTCCATGGTGGAGTCCTTCATGCGCAGGACAGCAGCGGTGGTCTGGGTGTAGACCTTCTTGGCATCGCTGCTGGACAGCAGCTTGAAACCAGCGGAACCGAACAGGGTGCCGGCAGCGAACAGAGCGATCTTCTTCATATCGAACATAGTAGTATACCTTCCTTTTTATCGTATTCCCTCATGTACCCCAAAGGGCATGGGATAAGTGTTTCTGCCGTTATTATAACGCGGTTTTTGGAAAATTCAAGGGATTTTGACGATGTTTATATCTGCTAACATTTTACGATAAGTAGTTAGAAATGTCTATCTTTACGTGTTTTTTGGTACAAACTACAGTTTGTATTTTCAAACAAACTCCAAAGTGCCGAAGAAATATAACAAAGAGTCTTGCGCTGAGTGGTGCATTCATTGTACAATAAAAAGGTGTGCGATAAAATCGACAGGGCCGGGACGTTCCGGCCTGTAAAAATAAGTGAGGCTGGATATGGAAAAGAAAGATATTCGTGTGCTGGCGCTCGACCTCGACGGCACCCTGACCAATGACCAGAAGGTCGTCACCCCCGCCACCCGCGCAGCGCTGGATGCAGCTGCTGCCAAAGGTGTGACCATCGTGCTGGCCTCGGGCCGTCCCACGGCAGGCATTATGCCGCTGGCAAAGGAGCTGGGACTGGATAAAAAGGGCGGCTGCATCCTCTCGTATAACGGCGGTGCCATCATCGACTGTGCCACCGGCGAGACGCTCTACCGCAAGCAGCTGGATGCAAAGTATGTGCCGCAGCTCTGTGCCTTCGCCAGGGAGCAGGGCGTGGTCATCATTACCTATAATAAGCAGGGCGTCGTCACCGAAAGCCCCGAGGACGAGTGGGCGCTGAAGGAGTGCTTTACCTGCAAGCTGCCCATGCAGAAGGTGGAGGACCTCGCTGCCTATGTGGATTATCCCATCTGCAAGATGCTCATTACCCTCGACCCCGCCCGCCGCGGCGAGGTGCTGGAAGCAGGCCGGAAACAGTTTGCGGGCGAGATCGACCTCTACCCGTCCAGCCCCTTCTTCATCGAGGCTGTGCCGCTGGGGGTCGCCAAGGACGTGAGCCTCGGCAGTCTGCTGGAAAGCAGGGGTCTGACCCGCGACAACCTCATGGCCTGCGGCGACGGCCTCAATGACTGCTCAATGATACGCTTTGCCGGCGTGGGTGTGGCCATGCAGAATGCAGAGCCCCCCGTCAAGGAGGCGGCGGACTATGTGACCGTCGCCGACAACAACCACGACGGTGTGGCTGAGGCCATTGAGAAGTTCATTTTTTGAAAGGATACCAGACGCAAATGCCGCGCAACTTAGTTTTATTCGATTTGGAGTGGAACATCGGCTATCGGCCGTTTATCTTTAATTATCACGGTGTCCAGCAGACGTTCCGGGGGGAGATCATTGAGATCGGTGCTGTCAAGATCGACGAGGACGCCAATGTGCTGGATACCTTCTCCATCCACCTGCGTCCCCGCATCTTCCGCTGCCTGCAGCACCACATCGCCAAAGTCACCGGTCTGACGCAGGAGGACCTGGACAAGGGCGAACCCATCATCCAGGGCCTCCGCCGCTTTATGAAGTGGTGCGGCCCGGACGCCGAGTTCGCCGAGTGGGGCATGGATGACGTGCCGGTGCTCAAGCAGAACCTTTTCCTCTGCAATCTCGACGAGAGCCGCCCGACGGTCTGGTACGACCTGCAGCAGCTCTTTCTGCGGGAGTATCCCCGCAAGGAAGGCGAGGGGATGAAGCTGGAAAATGTCGTCACCCGGATGGGCATCCCGCTGGAACGCCCCTTCCACGACGCTCTGTCCGACACCCTCTACACCGCCGACCTCTGCCGTATGCTCGACCTGCGGGCCGGACTGGCCGCTTACCCCAGCGAGGAGGACACCCTGCGCCAGAGCCTTTGCCCCACGCCGGGCGACTACCGGGATTTCAAGGTCTTCCGGGGCTATCTGGACCAGTCTATGTGGAAGCTGGACCCCGTCATCGGAACGATGGCCTGCCCGGTCTGCGGCACGGCCCTGCAGCCGGATGACGTCTGGCTGAAAAAAGGGAGCAGCGGCTGGTATACGCTGTCCCAATGTCCCGTCTGTAAGGGCCGGGGCGGCGAGGCAGGCCGGGGCGTGTTCCAGAAATACCGGATGTCGCGCCGGGACGGCCTGCACTGGGCCTTCGCCCGCTGCGTCCAGATGCCGGACGATGCAAGCCTGGTCCGCTGGAAGAAGCAGAAAGCCCAGTATCTGGAGCGTCAGCGCCTCAAGGCCGAACGGCAGGCCGCCGAAGCAGAGGCCTCCCGGCACATCTTCTGAGGCAGAAGAATAAAATAGCGTGCAGGAAAGAACGACGCTGTTTCGTATTGTAAGGAGAGACAGGAAGAAAAAGGAAAAAATGCTCAGATTTTGTTCATATCCCGGTCATAGATGCTGGATATACTAAGAAGGAACATCAGGCAGAAACGAAAGGGATGGTACGAGCACGATGGAAACGACGCTCATCGACGGGCTCCACCAGCTGGGTACGCTGGAATTCTGGGAGGCATTGTTAGAGGGCTTTGAAGGGCTGGGGCCGTTGGTCCCTATCCTGCTGGCGATGGTGGAATCCATTTTTCCGCCGCTGCCCCTCATCGCCATCGTGGCCCTCAATATCGCGGCCCACGGCGGATTTCTCGGCTTCGTCTACAGCTGGCTCGGTGTGGCCGCAGGCGGCACGGTGGTGTTTTTATTCTGGCGGCGGGTGGTCAAGCGCTTTTTCTGGAAGCTGGCCTCTCGCTCCGAACAGCTGAAAAAGGCCCAGCAGTGGGTCAGCCATGTGGACACCGCCACCCTCTTCATGCTGGCCGTCCTGCCCTTCACGCCCACGTCGTTCCTGCATCTGGCCTTCGGCATCTCGGACTTTGACGAGAAACGCTATCTGCTCACCCTTCTGGCGGGCAAGGCCGTTATGGTGGCCATGATGGCTCTCTTCGGCCAGTCGCTGGTCAGCGCGCTGAAAAATCCGGTGTATCTCATCCTCGCCCTCGCCATCTGGGCCGGGATGTACTGGGTGAGCAGGAAGTTCTGTAAGAAGCACGATTTGGATCGATAAAATTGCGAAGCGCTTGACTTTTTTGCTGAGAGGGTATATAATAAAATCAATGAAGGAAGAATCATCTTCATGGTTTTTCACCAATGAGCAAACAGAAGCCCCACGGTATTGCAGTACCGCGGGGCTTCTGTTTTGCGGGGATCAGTGCTTACCGGCCTTAAGCTGTTCGTCAAGCCACTTGTCAATGCAGTGAGCAACTACATTGGCTGCGACGGACAGAATGAAGGAAAAGAATGTCTCCATAGGTTTTTCACCCCCTTCCCCAATTTAATGGAGTCGGAAGGCCGACACCTACAGGATACCATAAAATTCGACGAAACACAAGAAAAGCCGCTGTACAGCTGTGAAAAGCTGCACAGCGGCTTTCTGTATATAAAGTTTAGTTCTCGGCCAGATTGCCGGTATAGAGCTGGTAATATTTGCCCTTCTTGGCGATGAGCTCGTCATGGCTGCCGCGCTCGATGATGCGGCCCTGCTCCAGGACCACGATGCAGTCTGCGTTGCGGACAGTGGAGAGGCGGTGGGCGATGACGAAGCTGGTGCGGCCGTACATCAGGCCGTCCATGCCGCGCTGCACCAGAGCCTCGGTGCGGGTGTCGATGGAGGAAGTAGCCTCATCGAGGATGAGCACCGGCGGGTCGGCAACGGCTGCGCGGGCGATGGCCAGAAGCTGACGCTGGCCCTGCGACAGGTTAGCACCGTCGCCGGTCAGCATGGTGTTGTAGCCCTCGGGCAGGCGCTTGATGAAGCCGTCGGCGTTGGCCAGACGGGCTGCGGCGATGCACTCCTCGTCGGTGGCCTCCAGACGGCCATAGCGGATGTTCTCCATGACCGTGCCGGTGAACAGGTGGGTATCCTGCAGCACGATGCCCAGAGAGCGGCGGAGGTCGGCTTTCCTGATTTTATGGATGTTGATGCCGTCGTACCGGATCTTGCCGTCCTGGATGTCGTAGAAGCGGTTGATAAGGTTGGTGATGGTGGTCTTGCCGGCGCCGGTAGAGCCGACGAAGGCGATCTTCTGGCCCGGACGGCCATAGAGGTTGATGTCGTGCAGGACGGTCTTGCCCGGCACATAGCCGAAATCAACGTCCGTAAAGGTGATGTCGCCTTCCAGCTTGTGGTAGGTGGTGGTGCCGTCGTGGTGGGGATGCTTCCAGGCCCAGATGCCGGTGCGCTCGTTGGCCTCCACGAGGTTGTCGTCCTTGTCGTACTTGGCGTTGATGAGGGTGACATAGCCCTCATCAGTCTCGCTGGGCTCATCCATCATCTTGAAGATGCGCTCTGCACCGGCCAGTGCCATGATGATGCTGTTGGCCTGCATGGACACCTGGCTGATGGGCATATTGAAGCTCTTGTTCAGGGACAGGAACGCCATGACAGTACCCAGCGTGACGCCGCCCATGCCGGTGACGGCCATGGCTGCACCCACCAGAGCGCAGATGGCGTAGCTGATGTTGCCCAGCTGAGCGTTGACGGGCATCATGATGTTGGCGAAGCTGTTGGCCTGCTTGGCGCTGTCCTTGAGCTTGTCGTTCAGCTCGCGGAAGCCCTCGAGGGCTTTCTGTTCGTGGGTGAAGACCTTGACGACCTTCTGGCCCTCCATCATCTCTTCGATGTAGCCGTTCACTTTGCCGAGGTCGCGCTGCTGTGCGATGAAGTACTTGCCGCTCTGCTGGGTGATCTTCTTGGAGCAGAAGAGCATCAGGGCCACCATCAGCATGGTGACGATGGTGAGCTGCCAGCTCAGCATGCACATGCTGGCAAAGACGGAAACGATGGTGATGGCGCTGGACACCAGCTGCGGGATGCTCTGGCTGAGCATCTGGCGGAGGGTATCCACGTCGTTGGTGTAGACGGACATGATGTCGCCGTGGGGATGGGTGTCAAAGTAGCGGATGGGCAGGCTCTCCATGTGGGTGAAGAGCTGGATGCGCAGGTTGCGCAGGGTACCCTGGGTGACGTTGACCATGATGCGGGCATTGAGCCATGCAGCGAGGATGCCCACCACATAGATGCAGCCGACGCGCACCAGCGCACCGGCCAGCGGTGCAAAGCTGGGGTCCTGCTGCTGGGTCATGGGGATGATATAGTCGTCGATAAGGGTCTGCAGAAACAGGCTTGCCTGCACATTGGCCAGCGCGCTGACCACGATGCAGATGAGCACGAGGATGCAGTGAGGCAGATAGTGCCGGAACACCTCTGCCATGATGCGCTTGAGCAGCCTGCCCGGATTCTCGACCTTCGGACGCGGGCCTCCCATGCCGCGGGGGCCGGGGCCATGGACGACTTTTGCTTTCTGTTCTGCCATTACTGCTCACCTCCCTGCTTGTCGAAGTCGCCGCCGCCCTGAGTCTGGCTGCTGTAGACTTCCTGATAGATCGCGTTGTTCTTCAGCAGTTCCTCGTGGGTGCCGAGGCCGTTGATCTGGCCGTTGTCCAGCACGAGGATTCGGTCGGCATCCTGCACCGAGGAAATGCGCTGTGCAATGATGATCTTGGTGGTGCCGGGGATCTCCTCGCGGAACGCCTTCCGGATCTTTGCGTCGGTGGCGGTATCCACAGCACTGGTGGAGTCGTCGAGGATGAGGACCTTCGGCTTGCGCAGCAGGGCGCGGGCGATGGTCAGACGCTGTTTCTGGCCGCCGGACACGTTGGAGCCGCCCTGCTCGATCCAGGTGTTGTACTTGTCCGGGAAGCGCTCGATGAACTCATCGGCGCAGGCCAGCTTCGCCACACGGATGCACTCTTCCTCGCTGGCGTTCTCATTGCCCCAGCGGAGGTTGTCGAGGATGGTGCCGGAGAACAGGACGTTCTTCTGGAGCACCATGGAGACCTCGTGGCGGAGGACGTCGAGGTTATAATCCCGGACATCCACGCCGCCCACGCTGACGGTGCCGGTCTCGGCGTCGTACAGGCGGGGGATGAGCTGCACCAGACTGGACTTTGCGCTGCCGGTGCCGCCGATGATGCCCAGTGTCTCGCCGGGCTTGATGTCAAAGGTGATGTCGTTCAGGACAGGCTGGCCGGAGCCGTGCTTGTACTTGAAGGTGACGTGGTCGAAGCGGATGCTGCCGTCCCTGACTTCCTGCACGGGAGCCTTGGCGGGGGGCAGGTCGGTCTTCTCGTCCAGAACTTCCACGATACGCTTTGCGGAAGCGGCGGACATGGAGATCATGACGAAAGCCATGCTCAGCATCATCAGAGCCATCAGGATGTTCATGATGTAGCCGAACAGAGCATTCAACTGGCCGGTGGTCAGCGCGCCGTGCAGGATGTACTTTGCGCCGAACCAGCTCAGGGCAATGTTGCAGCCGTAAATAGCCGTCAGCATGGCGGGGCTGTTGAAGCTCAGACGGCTCTCTGCGTTGACGAACTGCTGATACAGACCCTCACAGGCTTTGGTGTACTTCTCGTTCTCGAAGCCCTCGCGGACGAAGCTCTTGACCACGCGGATGGCAGAGACATTCTCCTGCACCGAGGCGTTCAGGTTGTCGTAGTTCTTGAAGACCCGGTCAAAGATCTTGAAGGTGGGCACCATGATGCTTGCCAGCACGGCCAGCAGGAAGGCGACAGCCACCACGAAGATGAGGGCCAGAGGGCCGCCGATGCTGAACGCCATGATGAGTGCGAACACCAGATGGACCGGGGCGCGCACACACATGCGCTCCATCATCTGGAAAGCGTTCTGCAGGTTGGTCACGTCGGTGGTCATGCGGGTGACGAGGCCGGCGGTGGAGAATTTGTCGATGTTGGAGAAGGAGTAGTGCTGGATGTTCTCATACATCGCGTCACGCAGGTTGCCGGCAAAGCCGGTGGACGCCTCGGCGGCGTACTTGCCGGCCAGAATGCCCAGCAGCAGGGCAATGGCCGCCACTGCGAAGGTGAGCAGGCCGTATTTGACGATGGCGTTCATATCGCCCTTTTCAATGCCAAGGTCGATGATGAACGCCATGATGGTGGGCAGCAGGATGTCCATGACTGCTTCCAGCGCGGAAAACATCGGCGTCAGGATGGCGGCGCGTCTGTATTCGCCCAGATGGGAAGCAAGCTTCTTTATCATACTTTGAGCCTCCTTTGAATAATTGTTTGGTACGGAACAATTTTATACAAAACAATTTTAATGTCAATGCTTTTTTCAAAGTTTCGGAAAAAGTTCATATTTGTTTCACTTTAGTCCCAGATACAGCTTATTCAGCAGCCGCAGCAGCTCGGTGTTCTCTTCTTCGGTGAGCAGGCCGGCCACATATTCGTCGGTCTGGTGGAGGGCGAGCATGGTATTTTCGTGGAACTGGCGGCCCTTTTCGGTGAGGACCAGCTGCTTGAGGCGGGCGTCCTGCGCGACGCTCTGACGGGCGATGTAGCCCTTGCGCTCCATGAGCTGTAAAATATTGGTAACGGTGGAGCGAGTGATGGAGAATTCCCGCTCGATGTCCCGCTGGAATACGGGGGTGTCGGAGTTCCGGTAGAGGTACTCCATGATCCAGCCGTGCATGGGGGTCACGGCCTCCACGCCATTGGTGCGGGAGAACTGGCCGATCTTGCGGAAGATGAGATTGTTCACCCGGCGCAGCTGGGCCGGGATGACCTGCGGCACCTCCCACGGCGGCGCGACAGGAGTGCAGCAAGGCTTGATTTCTTTACACATAGTTACCATCCTTCTGTTCGTTATATGATATGGCAGAGCTGTGAATGTTCGGAGGTCGAACTGTTTCACATAAAACTGTTTGATACAGGACTATTATGGACTAAAAAAAGAGGGCTGTCAACCCTCTTTGGATGATTCGTCCCACTGGCCCAGCCCGGTGAGGATGGAAACGGCCACCTCGGGCTTATTCGTGACCACAAGCTCCGGGTCCAGCCGGAACAGCTGGCGCAGGTCGTCCCGGCTGTCATTGCCCACCGGCCAGGGCGCGACCTTGAAGCCGCGGGCGTGGGCATTGGGGACAAGGTCTTTGTCCCGGAAAAAGGCGTGGTACTCCGGCCCGACGTAATCCACTGGGAAGCCGAACTGGGCCACATAGTTCACAAAATCCGTCTGATAATAATACTGCTGCAGAATTTCGGCCAGGTTCATGCCGGGGTAGATGGAGTAGAGAAAATCGAGACGGTCTTTTAAGTAATAGATGAGGACGCTGTTCTCTTCGTCCGGACTACTGGGGTCTTCCAGCAGAGCGGCCGCTTCGCTGAGGGCCTGGGGGCTGGAAAGCTTCTCCATGAGAGGGTCGGTCTTCTTGAGGCCCAGTTTCTCCCAGAAGGTGGCCGGCTGGCTGAGCTGGGATTCGGGGCTGAGGGTCATGGCGCAGGTGGCCATCTGGGGCATCCGCTCCTTCACCCGGCGGAGGGTGCCGTACTCGAAGGAGGTGAGCACGGCCTTTTCTTCCAGCCCGGCGTCAAGGACGGCGTCGATGACCCGGTCCACGATCTCTTCGTCCCGGTCAAAGTAGGGCTTCAACTCAATATGTATCATCCTGAAGTCCTGCGCGACTTCCAGCACCTCTTCGAGGGTGGGGATCTTTTCGCCCGCGAACTCCGGGCTTTTCCATTTTCCGAAATCCAGCTGGCGCAGGTCGTCGAAGTCCATATCCGGGATGTTGCCGTGGACGCCGGTCTTGAGGTCGGTGAGGTAGTCGTGGGCCACCACGAGATGACGGTCTCGGGTGATTTGAACGTCACACTCGAAGCCATCCGCACCCAGTGTCTTTGCCAGACGGAACGCGGTCAGCGTGTTTTCGGGGGCCAGATGGGACGCGCCGCGATGGGCGATGATGAGAGGGCGCATGGCATGGACCTCCTTAAAAGACAAAAGTTGAAAAATGCGATGCCGTTACCCATGATACACGTTTTCACAAATTTCGTCAATGACGGCGTTTCGGTCAGGAAGGCAGGCGAAAATGGGGCGAAAGTACGACTTTTACCGTCAAAACGACGAAAATTTAAGCTGGATTTTAGCACTTTTCACGAGAAAAAACCAAAAATCGGCCCATTTCTCTCCCATCTGTTTCTTCCCAACGGACAATTCCTGTGATAAGATTATAGTGTAACAGGACGGCAGACAGCCTGCCAATGACCAAAAGAAAAGATACCTACGGAATAAGGAAAATGGAGAGTTTTGCTATGACTGAGTTCAAGCCCATCAAGGAAGGCAAGGTCCGCGAGATCTACGACAACGGCGACAGCCTCATCATGGTCGCCACCGACCGCATCTCTGCATTCGATGTTATCTTAAAGAATAAAGTCACCAACAAGGGCAAGGTGCTGACCCAGATGAGCAAGTTCTGGTTCGACTACACCCGCGACCTGCTGCCCAACCATATGCTGAGCGTGGACGTGAAGGAGATGCCCGAGTTCTTCCGGCAGCCCCAGTACGAGGGCCGCAGCATGATGTGCCGCAAGCTGACCATGCTGCCCGTCGAGTGCATCGTCCGCGGCTACATCACCGGCAGCGGCTGGGCCAGCTACCAGAAGACCGGCAAGGTCTGCGGCATCCAGCTGCCCGAGGGCCTGAAGGAGTCCGAGAAGCTGCCCGAGCCCATCTACACCCCCTCCACCAAGGCTGAGATCGGCGACCACGACGAGAACATCTCCTACGAGCAGAGCATCGACGTGCTGGAAAAGCTGTTCCCCGGCAAGGGCGAGGAGTACGCCACCAAGCTGCGCGACTACACCATCGCGCTGTATAAGAAGTGCGCTGAGTATGCCCTCTCCCGCGGCATCATCATCGCCGACACCAAGTTTGAGTTCGGTCTGGATGAGGAGGGCAACGTCATCCTCGGCGACGAGATGCTGACCCCCGATTCTTCCCGCTTCTGGCCGCTGGAGGGCTACGAGGCCGGCCACGGTCAGCCCTCCTTTGATAAGCAGTTCGTCCGCAACTGGCTGCTGGCCAACCCTGACAGTGATTACGACCTGCCGCAGGACGTCATCGACAAGACCATCGCCAAGTACGAGGAAGCCTACGAGATGCTGACCGGCAAGAAGCTGTAAACACCTCCATAAATTCAACATCTGCCGCCCGCTTTGTGGAAAACCAAAGCGGGCGGTTTTTGCGCGGAACGTTTTTTCCTCTTGAACGGCGCGGTGGGCAGTGTTACAATAACACAAGTAATGGGCAGAGAAACGGCCCTTCGTGTGAGAAGAGAGTGCCGCGCGGACGGCGAAAGGAAACAGTCAAATGGAGATCAGCACGCGGGAAAAGATCTTGCAGATCGTCAGTCGATACGTTATCATCACCCTGAGTATCAGCATCATGACCATCGGCGTATACTTCTTCAAATTCCCCAACAACTTCGTCTTCGGCGGCGTGACCGGCGGCGCGGCCCTTGTGGCAAAGCTCACGCCCCTGTCGGCCTCAGCTTTTTCGTCCTGTGCCAATATCCTCCTGCTCATTCTGGGCTGGATATTCCTCGGCAGGGATTTTGCCATCAGCACCGGCTGGGCTACCGTCGTCATGACGGCAGAGCTGGCTCTTTTTGAAAAATATGTCCCCCTCAGCGGCCCCCTGTCCAACCAGCCCATGCTGGACCTGGTCTTCGCCATCGCCCTGCCCGCCATTGCGTCGGCTCTGCTCTTCAACGTGGGCGCGTCTTCCGGCGGCACCGATGTCGTCGCCCTCATCCTGAAAAAATACACCCATATGAAGAACACCGGCGAGGCGCTTTTTATCACCGACTTCGTCATGGTGCTGGCAGCCTGCTTCGTCTTCGACCTCTACACCGCGCTCTACTCTTTCGTGGGTCTGACGGTCAAGAGCCTCGTCGTCGATGCCGTCCTCGAGCAGATGAAGATGTGCAAGGCCATCCTCATCATCTGCGACGACAAAGACCCCATCTGCGATTTCGTCATGCGCAAGCTGGTGCGCGGCGCGACCTATACGCCCTGCTACGGTGCCTACACCGACCGGCCCCACTACATGATCTATACGACCCTCACCCACCGCGAGGCATTGCAGCTGCAGGCATTTATCCATAAGGAAAACCTCAACGCCTTTATCTCGATGCTCAGCACCACCGAGGTGTTCGGCAAGGGCTTCAACCACGCATAAAAAATAATAATCAGCATCAGCAGCGCCCATCAGCGTGGGCATTGCGGCAGTGTTCTCGACCTTGCAGTCTTGATGATGCTGTAAAACGGTCTGTGTAAAGCTCATACGAAAGCTCTCCTGCAAAGGAGGGCTTTTTTGTTTGCACTCAAATGTGCTATAATAAGAAAAATGTCGTTATTTGGTGAGGAGGCTGGAATCGAATGGACTTGAAGGAGCAAAAGTACGTCTGCACCCTTGCGGAATGCAAGAGCCTGACCCGCGCCTCGGAGCGGTTGTATATCTCACAGCCCGCACTGAGCCTGTACATCAATAATGTGGAAAAGATTCTGGGGGCGCGGCTGTTCGAGCGGAATGGCCGGAAATTCGAGCTGACGTGGCTGGGCAAGCAGTATGTGGAAAAGGCTTCTCAGATGCTGGAGCTGGAGCGGCAGTTCGAGGCGGTGAGGCGGCAGGCGGAGCGGGAGAATGCCGGGCAGGTGCGGATCGGTATCGCACAGCGGCGCGGCATCTGGTTTCTGCCGGCGGTGCTGTCGGTGTACGAGCGGGAGTGGCCGCAGGTGGATGTGGTCATCCGGGAAGGAAATCTGGCCGATTTGACCATCATGCTGAAAAACCGGGAGCTTGACCTTGTGGTGCTGAGCCGGAGCGACGTAACGTCCGAGATGGAGGCTGTCCCGCTGGGCATGGAAGATTTTCTGCTGATACTGCCCGGAGACCACCCGCTGAACGAAAAGGCGGTCCCCGTCGAAGGCTCAATGTTCGACTTCCTTGACCCGCACCTTCTGAGCGGTGAGACGATATTTCTGAACACCGAGATGCAGAGCGCCCGGCGGGTGGAAGAGAAGATCCTGAAAGATCACAAGGTCAAGCCGGGCCGCATCCGGGTAGTACGCAATATGGAGCTTGGCGCACAGCTGGTGGCCGAGGGTCTGGGCGTGGGCTTTATCCGGCAGGGCTATCAGAAGAACATCCACTATCCGAAGCCGGTGAAATACTACACCATCGACATTTCCAGGTACGGACAGGATGTTGTGGTGGCCTACCGCCGGGATGTGGAGCTGACCAAACCCATGCGAGCGATGATCATGCAGATGAAGGATGCAGCAGAGGAGTATTTGAAGCTCTGATAAACTGAACATAAGAATTCCAAAATGAAGATATAATTTTTTCAAAATGTACAAAGCACCTTCGGTTTGGTAAACTGAAAGTACCAAAAAACGGAGGTGCTTATTATGTTGGAGGAAAAACTGGAGCGAAGCGTTGAGCAGAGCGCAGCTGCCCTGACTGCAATGGCAGACGACTTCTTCGACCACCCGGAAGTGGGTCTGCAGGAGTTTCATGCATTTGAGACCCTGACCGGCTGGCTGGAAAAAGAAGGCTTCACTGTGGAGCGCGGCATTGCTGGTATGGACACCGCGTTCCGAGCTGTCTGGAAGCACGGCGAGGGCGGCCCGAACATCGGCCTGCTCTGCGAGTACGATGCTCTGGCCGGTCTGGGCCACGCCTGCGGCCACCACATGCAGGGACCGGCCATTCTGGGCGCAGCCAAGGCACTGAAAGATGCAACCATCGACGCACCGTATACCATCACGGTCTACGGCACACCTGCCGAAGAGACCATCAGCGGCAAGGTCGTGATGCTGGAAAACGGCTGTACCTTTGAGGAGCTGGATGTGGCGCTCATGATGCACGGCGGCCCGGCCACGCAGGTGGACGTCAAGTCGCTGGCACTCAACAAGCTCAAGATCATCTACCACGGTGTCTGCTCTCACGCAGCGCTCAAGCCCGAAAAGGGCCGCAGCGCACTGGACGGCCTGATCCTGGCTTGTCAGGGCGTCGAGTTCCTGCGGGAGCATGTTCCCTCGGATGTTCGGATGCACTACACCATCGTCAACTGCGGCGGCACGGCGGCAAATGTGGTGCCCGGCTATGCAGAAGCGAGTATGTATGTCCGCTCCTACAACCGCACGGAGTTAGACGGCGTGGTGGCCCGCGTCAGGAAGGTACTTCAGGGCGCAGCCATGATGACCGAGACGGAAGTGGAGATCATCGAGGAAAAGAGCCTCGACAACAAGATCCCGGTGCTGGCTCTCAACGAGCTGGTGATGGAGCAGGCCGAGAAGGTCCATGCTCCCTGCATCCGTCCGGCCCGCCAGAAGACCGGTTCCACCGACTTCGGCAACGTGATGCGCCATGTACCCGGCACCTGCATCCGCGTGGCCTTTGTCCCGGAGGGGGCGGCGGCTCACTCGCAGGAGTATCTGGACGCCGGCAAGACCGAAGCGGCCCACAATGCGGTGGTCTACGGCGCAAAGATCCTGGCTCTGACGGGCGCACAGCTCATTGAAGACCCGGAAAAGCTGGAAGCCATCAAGAAGGAATTCCATGAGAATCTGGCCAAAGAACTGAACGGCCAGAGCTGACGCTTTGGTGTGTCAAAAGAGAGGAATAAATTATGGAAACGAAAAAGAAACAATTCAAGATGCCGCATACCTTCGTCATCATCGGCATCATCATCCTGCTTGCGGTCCTGCTGACCTGGATCATCCCGGCAGGCTCCTACACCCGCTTCGAGAACGAAGCAGGCATCAAGGTCATCGACCCCAACGATTTCAACTACATTGATAAGACTCCCGTCAACCCGCTTGAAATTCCTCTGTACATCGTCAAGGCCTTCATCAAGCGCATTGATTTGATGCTGGTCATCATGTTCGCAGGCGGTGCTTTCCACATCCTGACCAAGACTGGCGCACTCCACGCCGTGGTGGCCAAGATGGCGAAGATCTTCTCCACCCGCGTCTATCTGTTCCTGCCCATCCTGACGCTGGTGTTCGGCCTCATCTGCACCACGCAGGGCGTCAACCTGTTCATTGCCTTTGCGCCCATCATGGTCATGATGGCCTTTGCGATGGGTCTGGACTCCATCACCGGTGCATCCATCATCCTGCTGGGCGGCGCGATCGGCTTCTCCACTGGCCCTCTGAACATCAACACCACCATCGTGGCTCAGAAAATCGCCGGTCTACCGCTGTATTCCGGCGTGGGATACCGCTTTATCTGCTTTGCTGTGTTCTATGTTATCACCAACATCTACCTCATCCGCTACGCACTGAAGATCCAGAAGAACCCCGAACTTAGCCCCATGTACGAGCTCGACAAGACCAGCGAGTTCCGCGATGCTGCGGACCTCGACTCCTTCGGCAATCTGGACGCCCGCAAGATCCTCATCATGCTGGTCTTCTTCGCATCCCTTATCCTCATCGTCTACGGCGGCATCAAGCTCGACTGGGATATGTCCGAGACTGCAGCTGTCTTCCTCGCACTGGCTGTCATCGAAGGCGTACTGGGCGGCTTTGGCCCCTCCGCAATCTCCAAGGAGTTCCTTGAGGGCTGCAAGAAGATGCTGGGCGCTGCCTTCATCATCGGTATGGCACAGGCCATCAGCAGCATCATGAACGCCGGTCACATCACCGATACCGTTGTCCACGCATTGGCAAACGGCCTGAACTTCGTCCCCACCATCCTGCTCGGACCCGCCATGCTGCTGGCAAACACCATTATCAACGTCTTCCTGACTTCCGGCAGCGGTCAGGCTGCAGCGGTCATTCCCATTCTGGCACCTCTGGCCGACCTCGTGGGCGTTACCCGCCAGACTGCGATCCTTTCCTTCAACTTCGGCGACGGCTTCTGCAACTACGTCCTGCCCACTTCCACCGCTCTGATGGGCATCATCAGCGCCGTGAACATCCCCTATGACCGTTGGATGAAGTTCATGTGGAAGCTGTTCCTCATCTGGCTGGCCGTCGGTTCTGTGATGCTGATGATCGCACAGGCGATCCACCTCGGCCCCATGTAAACCGGAAGGCGGCAAAAAATCAGACTATGGCGTCAACAATAAAAGAAATCAAAAATCCATGGCTCCGGACGCTGGCGGAGTATGGCCTCATCACCGTCAGCATCTGGATCATGGTCATCGGCATCTACTTTTTCAAATTCCCGAACCACTTCGCCTTCGGCGGCGTGACCGGCTTTTCCACCGTGTTCAGCCAGCTGCTCCACTGCTCGGCAAGTACCTTCACCACCGTGGCCAACTACGCGCTGCTGGTGCTGGGCTTCATCTTTCTGGGCAAGAGTGTCGGCGTCCGCACTGTTTATGCGACCATCGTGATGTCGGTGAGCCTGCAGGCACTGGACGCGCTGGTGCCGATGCACGGTACTCTGACCGACCAGCCGATGCTGGAGCTGGTATTTGCCATTATGCTCCCGGCGATCGGTTCGGCGATCCTGTTCAACATCGACGCATCCTCGGGCGGCACGGATGTCATCGCCATGATTTTGAAAAAGTACACCAGCATGAACATCGGTTCTGCCCTGATGGCAGCGGATGTGGCGGCTGTGGGCCTCTCGTTTGCAATGTACGGCCCCTCCACCGGTCTGTTCTCCGTCATGGGTCTGGTGGCCAAGTCGATGGTGGTGGACAACGTCATCGAGAATATGAACCTCTGCAAGTGCTTTAACATCGTGTGTGAGCACCCGCAGCCCATCTGCAACTTCATCATCCACGAGCTGAACCGCAGTGCGACCACCTTTGAAGCGCGCGGCGCGTACTCTGACGCCCACAAGACGGTCATCATGACCACCATGCGGCGCAGTCAGGCCATCCGCCTGCGCAACTTCATCCGCCAGCAGGAGCCGACAGCCTTTATCATGATAGAAAACTCCAGCGAGATCATCGGTAAGGGCTTCAGCCCCGTGTAAAAAAGGACTTTTCCGCAGCAGGCAAAACGCACAGCCAGTGGTTTTGCCTGCTTTGCACTACCCATTCCCTTTTTGGATGGATAAGGATTCCATCTTTTCATTTCACAAATGCCGCCGGGTGCGGTAGGATAGAGCTGAGAAAAAGGCAAAAACAGCGCCGGATGACATCTCGTGCAGGAAAGGAGGGGAAACGGAAGAGAAAATGCATGAGTAGCATGACTAAATGGAATAAATCTTGTGTACAAGAGAAATTTTTGGCGATTCTTAACGAATATTAAGACTGACGCTATGCCTTTTGTAAGATTGTCCGATTATGATAGAATCATCAGGAGCGGCGCAGTGAGGTGCCGCCCCGCAAGTACGGTATAACGATTGAAGAAACCACCTGTCAAGGAGGAAAAAAGCATGGAGATCAAGAAAGCAGCCACGGCTGGTACTCTGGAATCCAGCGACTGCATGGTGACCGTCGAGCCGGGTGAGGGCAAGATCGATTTCTCCCTCGAAAGCTCTGTCATCCACCAGTACGGCAACCAGCTGCGCAAGGTCGCACTGGAGACCCTGAAGGATCTGGACATCAACAACATCCGCATCACCATCGTGGACAAGGGCGCACTGGACTGCACCCTGAAGGCCCGCATCGAGGGCGCGGTGTTCCGCTCTGTTGACCAGTATGAGAATCTGCCTTGGGGAGGTGCCATTCGATGAATAATCCGAACAAGAAGCGCCTGCGCCGCACGATGATGTTCCTGAATGCGCAGAAGCCCGGCCTCATCAAAGACCCTTACATCTATAAGGCCGACTCCCTGATGCTGGACTTGGAGGACGCTGTGGCCGAGAACCAGAAGGACGTCGCCCGTTTCAGCCTGTATCACGCCCTGAAGACCGTGGATTACCGCGGTGCAGAGCGGGTCGTCCGCATCAACGGTCTGGACACTCCCTACTGGCGTGAAGACATCCGTGCCTGCGTGGCCGGCGGCTGCGATTCCATCCGCATCCCCAAGACCGAGCACGCTGAGGATGTCCACCGCGTGGCGCAGGCCATCGCCGAGGACGAGAAGACCTATGGCCGTCCCGAGGGCGAAGTCCTCATCATCGCCGCTCTGGAGTCTGCCCGCGGCGTCATGAACGCTCTGGAGATCTGCGAGAGCGATGAGCGCCTGTTCGGCATCGCACTGTCCGGCGGCGACTACACCAAGGACCTGCAGACCCACATCACCGGCACCGGCATCGAGCTGATGGGTGCCCGCCAGCAGATGATCATTGCCGCCCGCGCAGCAGGCGTGCAGTGCTTCGACACCGTCTATACCGACCTGAAGGATATGGATGGCTTCCGCAAGGATGTCGAGAACATCCACCTGATGGGCTTCGACGGCAAGTCCATCATCAACCCCCGTCAGATCCCCATCGTCCACGAGATCTTTACTCCCACCCAGAAGGACATCATCTTTGCAGAGAAGGTCGTCAAGGAGATCGACTCCAAGAAGGCTCTGGGCATCGGCGTCTTCACCGTGGACGGCAAGATGATCGACATCGCCTTCTACGATGGTGCAAAGCGCACCATCGATCTGGCAAAGGCATCCGGCGTGTATAAGGGGGATTTGTAATTATGTTGAACGCAGTCGGCAGAGAAATTCCCGAAGAGATCCTCGAGCGCACCGGCAAAGAGGTCTTTCAGGGCAACAACTATAAAGACGGCAAGGCCTTCCAGAAGGCCAGCCCGAAGGTCACCCCCGTGATGCGCAATGACCACGACAAGATGGTCAGGGACATCCACGAGGCTCTGGTCAAGTGCAACGCCCACGACGGCATGACCGTCTCCTTCCACCACCACTTCCGCGAGGGCGACCTGGTGGTCTGCATGGTCATGGAAGAGATCCACAAGATGGGCTTCAAGAACATCACCCTGAGCGCAAGCTCTCTGGGCAAGGCTCATGACGCCCTCGTCCCCATGATCGAGGACGGCACCATCGTCAACATCGAGTCCTCCGGCGTCCGCGGCAAGATCGGCGATGCCATTTCTCATGGCAAGCTGAAGGGCCTGGCTACCATGCGCAGCCACGGCGGCCGTGTCCGCGCCATCGAGACCGGCGAGACCCATGTGGACATCGCTTTCATCGGCGCACCTTCCTGCGACGAGTACGGCAACTGCTCCGGCATGGGCGGCAAGACCAACTGCGGCGTCCTGAGCTATGCTTACGTTGACGCTGAGATGGCGGACTATGTCGTCGCTGTCACCGATTGCCTCGTGGACTACCCCAACTACCCCGCAGAGATCAACCAGACCAAGGTGGATTACGTCTGCGTCGTGGACCAGATCGGCATCCCCGAGAAGATCGCCACCGGCGCAGCAAAGCCCACCACCGACCAGCGCAAGATCCTGATGGCCGAGTACTGCACTCAGGTCGTTGCAAACACCCCCTACTTCAAGGACGGCTTCTCTTATCAGACCGGTGTCGGCGGCGCATCCATCGCCTCCACCATCTCTCTGTCCAAGATCATGGAAGAGAAGAACATCCACATGGGCCTGGGCGTCGGTGGTCTGACCAAGCCCATGTGCGAGCTGCTGGACCGCGGTCTGGCCCGCAAGCTGGTGGATACCCAGGACTTCGACCTGGACGCTGTCAACAACGTCGCTTCCAACCCCAACCACTTCCCCATCTCTGCTGGCGAGTACGCAAGCCCGATGAACAAGGGTGCCTTCGTCAACAAGCTGGATTACGTCATTCTGGCCTCTCTGGAAGTTGATACCCACTTCAACTGCAACGTCGTCGTCGGCTCCGATGGCATCATCACCGGCGCACAGGGCGGCCATCCCGATACCGCACAGGGTGCAAAGTGCACCATCGTCATCGCTCCTCTGCTGCAGGGCCGCATCCCGGCCATCTGCACCGATGTGACCACCGTCACCACCCCGGGCGAGAGCGTTGACATCGTCGTTACCGATTACGGCGTGGCCGTCAACCCCCGCCGTCCTGACCTGCTGGAGGCTCTGAAGGCCGCTGACTGCGTGCCTCTGAAGACCATCGAGGAGCTGCGCGACATCGCTTACTCCATCGTCGGCGAGCCGGAGAAGGTCCAGTTCGGCGACCGCATCGTGGGCATCATCGAGGCCCGCGACGGCACTGTCATGGACGTCGTCCGCGAAGTCAAGCCTTTCTCTTTCCGCGAAGATTGAGTGATATAGCGTAAAAGCGGGAATGTGGCTTGCCAACCACGCTTCGGAATGGATTCACGGAGATTCCTTCGCTCTTCTCACCCCCGCTTTTGCGGCTAAATATGCACACAAACTTCATGCGATTCTCCTTTTTCAAGGTTTTGTGTTTTATACCGGCATAAAACCAGAGAGCAGCCAACTGCACCGCGCGCAGTTGGCTGCTCTTCTTTGTTTATCGGATTAATTTGGCAAAAATAAAAATGCGGATTTACATGGAGCAGAGTTTTCGGACAGTCTGGACAAAATCCTCTTCGCTGTCCAGAATGTGATAAGGTGCATACTCTCCGTAAGCGTTGGGACGGCTGATGGTCACAAGCTGAATGCCATGTGGTACTGCAAACTGGTTCAGCTGCCGCTTCAAATCCACAAGGTGGATACCATGAACAGTCTTGAGCGCGTAGCAGCCGTGGGCATTTTTATTTTTGGCAACCAGATAGCACATCGTGCAGCACCTCCTCAAAGGTTTCAAGATTGAAAAATTCTCCATGCTCGTACCGTTCTCTCAGGATACAACCGATGGAGTTTGGATAGTCTTTCTTATAAAGGTAATCGTGCAGCCAGTTGTTGAGCTGGCGGTCATAGAGCGTGTTAAACTGCAGCTCAATCGGATAGTGGAAGTTGTCGGCATGGTAATAGAGATGAACACCCCGGTAGCCGTCATCACGGGCTTTTCCGCGAGACATATCCACAACCTTGAGCCGCGGGGAAACGAGAGAAAGGACTTCCGTGTAATCGTCACAGTAGGAGCGGAAGCCCAGAATGTCGTTGAAAACTTTCAGAACAGGACGGTCAGGATAGTAGCGCTCATACTTGGTGCGGATGGATTCCTCTGACTTGATGCGATAGTCGATGGCGACTTCACCCAAGAGCGGATTCATGTCCAGCCATTCAGCGGCAGACAGCGCATCCAGAAGGAGAGACTCTTTGTCAAAAGAGCCGAGGTTGTTTTTGAGCGAACGCCCCAGTTGGGATGGATACGAAAGCTCTGCAAGGAGTGGCAGAGAAAGTCCGTTGACTTCTAAAAGTCCCATAGAATGCACCTCCTGACGGAAAACTATTCAAGAATACCATGTTTTCAGGAGAGACGCAAGAAAAACGCGTCTTTACGGCACGAAACGATAGCCGACGCCGCGGATGGTGATGATGTGCTGGGGCGTGCGGGCGTTGTCCTCGATCTTGCTGCGCAGGCGGTTGATGTAGACCATGATGGCGTTGTCGTCCACAGCGATGAGGTTGCCCCATATCTGCTCGTAGATCATATCCTTGGTGAACACCTGCTGCGGGTGGCGCACAAAGAGCAGCAGCAGGCTGCGCTCTTTCTCGGAGAGGTTCAGCTCCACATTGTTTTTATAAAAGCGCATGGTGGTGGTGTCGCAGAGGAAGGGCCCGCAGCTGATCTGCTGGTTGTTCTCCTGCGAGAAGCTCTTGCTGCGGCGGATGAGGGCCTTGACCTTTGCACCCAGGATCTGGGGGCGGAAGGGCTTGGTGACATAGTCGTCGGCGCCCAGAGAGAGGCCGTACATGAAATCGTAGTCCTCGTTGCGGCCGCTGATGATGATGACCGGCGTGGTGACGCCGTTGCGCCGGATGGTCTGGATGACATCGAAGCCCTCCATGTCGCCCAGCGTGATGTCCATCAGGATCATATCCAGCGTGCTGCTCTGCCGCGCGATGACGTCCAGTGCCGCCGCGCCGCTGTTGACGACGAGAGGGTCCATCTCATTGCTTATCATAACTTTCGATAAAAGTTTGCAAATTGCTGGATCATCGTCTACAATAAGAACATGATACGACATGATAACTCCCTGCACTTTTTTGACCGGAAAATTTGTTTCACTTGCGATAAATAAAATTATAACATTTTTAGACAGGAAGAGCAAGACCGCCCCAAAGGAGGACTCGATATGAAGGAGAACGCCCCGAAAAAGATACGCTTCCAGACGCTGCGCACCCTGTGGGTGCCGCTGGCCATCGGCGTCGTCACGGTAGCCGCACTGGCTGTCGTGGTGGGTATGGTGTGGAAGGACTACCGCACCGCCATGATGGACAGCCAGACGAGGCAGATGGAGCTGGTGGTGCAGAGCACCGCCGACAGCATCCGCGTCCTGCTGGAAGAATACGCCGACCGGCTGGACTCCATCGCCGAAAAAGCACAGGCCAGCAAAGCGTTCCGCCCCACGGTGACCCGGAGCGATACCATCCGGGACGTCTGGCTGGAAAACAGCAACGGCGAGGTCATCTACAGCTGCTACGGCCTCAGCGCCGTCTGCGATGTCCCCATCACCCGGACGGAGGACATCTCCTACTGGCAGTACCACAGCGGCGGCGAGCACTATCTTGTGATGAAGAGGAAGGCCGGGGATGAGACAGTCTGCCTCGTGGTAGACTCCACGGTCATGTATCAGCAGCTCATCTCGGAGATCCATGTCGGCAGGAACGGCTACATCATGATAAAGAATGACGATAACCTTGTGGTCATGCACCCCGAAGCCGTTCAGTGGGGCATCAAGGTCGTGGAGGGCCGCCAGCGCATCTATCAGGGGAAGGAACTGGACATGAGCAGTCTGAGTGAGCTGCTGCGCGCTCAGAAGGAAGAGGAATCCGGCACACTGGACTACTACTCCTACTGGTGGAGCGACCCGGCTCTGCCCCGGGTGCATAAGATCAGCGCCTTCCGTCATCTGGACGTGGGGGGCAGCTTCTGGATCGTCAGCGCCGTGGTGGACTACGACGATTTCTACGAGCCGGTACAGCAGAGCTTCGTGAAGGTGGTCCTCATCTTCGGCGGCGTGGCGCTGGTGCTGGTGCTCTTTATGTTCCAGATGTTCCGGCTGCAGGAGCGCGACCGCCGCAGCGCGACCGAGATCAGCGATCTGAAGACCCTGAACCAGACCCTCGAAGAGCTCCACCGCAGCGAAGAGTCGCTGGCCCACGGCCAGCGGCTGCAGATGATGGGGACCCTCACCGGAGGCATCGCCCATGAGTTCAATAACTTCCTGACCCCCATCACCGGCTATGCCGACCTCATCATGGCCGACGCCGACCCGGGCAGCGAGATCTATGACAACGCGATGGAGATCAGCGAGGCGGCGCAGAAGGCGCAGGAGGTCGTGAAACAGATCTCCTCCATGAGCCGGAAAAACGTGGAGACGGTCTACGACGCCGTGTCGGTGGAGGGACTGCTGCACCGGACGAGGAAGCTGGTGGAGACGAACTGCCCGAAGAACGTGGAGCTGAAGGAAGAAAATGAGCTGAGCGGCGAATGTGTTCTGGGCAACGCGACCCAGCTGCAGCAGGTGCTGCTGAACATCAGCATCAACGCCATCCACGCCATCGGCTCCGAGGGCGGAAAGCTGACCATCCGGGGCAGTGTCGTGCCGCGCAGTGAGCTGGCGGCGCTCTTCCCGGAAGAGAAGATCTCCGAAGAATGGTCGAGCTACGTCTGCCTGAGCGTCACCGACACCGGCTGCGGCATGGACAAGGAGACGATGCAGCACATCTTCGAGCCCTTCTTCACCACAAAAAAGACCGGCGAAGGCACCGGCCTCGGCCTTGCTCTGGCGGACCAGATCATCCGCACCCACCGGGGCCGCATCCGGGCGGAGAGCACCATCGGCAGAGGCACGACCTTCTATGTCTATCTGCCGGTGCTGGAGCAGCAGCAGGAGCGCGAACAGCTGCAGTGGGGCGTGGACAGCAAGCTGCGCATCCTTGCGGCGGACGACAACAACAAGGTCCTCGACCTGCTGGACAAAGACCTCAGCGCGCTGGGCCTGAGCGTGTCCACCTGCTCCCGCCGGGGCGAGCTGCGCCAGCTGCTGGAGCAGCAGCCCTTCGACGTCCTCGCCATCGACGAGAGCCTGATGAGCAGCAGCGGCGTGGATCTCTGCATGGCCATCCGGGGCCGCTACCCGGGCATGACCCGCATCGTGATGACCAATGCCCCCACAAGGGAGATCGTGGATGCCCGCAGCCACGGCGTCATCGACGGCTATGTGGTAAAACCGGTGTCGGCGTCTACGCTGCTGGCCCAGATACGGAGCAGCCGGAAAGAGTGAACAGCGGCTGTTTTTCATGAATTTGTGGAATATGCACAGAGCTATCCTTCATAATTCGGCAATATGATAAAAATGCGGGAATATATTGACAAATATATGGGGGGGGGGGTACAATGAAACAAAGCCAGCTGGGGGGGGGGGGTATAATAAGGCCGACAGGCCGACGACCGGAACTGGACAGCCTGCCTGTAAGATCATTCATAATTATGGAGGCAAAAATCATGAAAATGGCAAAGAAGTTTCTGGCCGTCGCCCTCGCCGGCGTTCTGGCACTGTCCGTTCTGACTGGCTGCGGCGCTAGCGTCAAGAGCAAGGACATCGCTGACGCTCTGACCAAGATGGGCGTCAAGGTCGAGCAGGATGATGGCGTGGATAAGGCTGCTGAGGAGACCTTGGCTGCTATCGAGGCTATTGTCAACGCACCCGATAACGCTGCTAAGCCGGATACTGATACCGGCAAGATCACTCTGGACAATGCTGTTGAGCTTAGGAATGGCAAGATCATCAAGATAAACAACGCCTTGACCGACCTCAACTATGCAGTCAAGAAGGCTCTGGGCCTATGCGCGTACAACGACCCTAACGCTACCGCCGCCCAGAAGAAAAATATTACCAAGCATGTCAAGGTTGCCCTGGTCAAGACCGAGAATGCCACGAAGGACGCAAGCCTGCAGGCTGCCCGTGTGAAGGACGGTCTGGTCCCTGTTTATAATGTTGTCCCTGGCAGCACCCAGAAGTATGCTGAGTCCGGCAAGCTGGGCTCTGCCAAGACGAGTGACGGCAAGTACATCCTGGTCGTCATCGTCACCGATTTGGTCGAAAAGTCTAACACCTGAGTTTCTCTTCCCCATGTGAGGACTGCCGCAAGGCGATAGATTCCCCATAAATAAAGATGACAACAGGCCCCGGAGTGGAAACACCCCGGGGCCT